>JACCDV011170526.1_pt1 | contig 48520 bp, 48 predicted proteins | sample 7446131 | NCBI WGS metagenome assembly JACCDV01 (sample SAMN15323448, study PRJNA562643) | freshwater metagenome | isolation source: river surface water | place: USA:Blue River Watershed | collected 2017-08-17
AAGGCATACAACCCAGCTAATACTCCTGAGAGGCCACTCAAAGAAAGGAAACGCGTGCTGCGTTCCATCATGGATTTGATTTCAGCTAATTCTTCTTCTGGTTTTTTCATTTTAAAAGTACTTTGAAATACAAAGTAAATAAAATCATTTTTAAGTTCCAAATCCTAGTAAAAAAAGAGGGGTAGAAGGAGCCAGCTTAGATTTTTATTGGTCTGCAGATGCGCACTGGTTCGCATGTGATCTGCGTATTTTTTCCGTGACGATCTGCGTAAAAAAAGAGCATAAAAAAAGCCCGATTAAGGGCTTCTTTGTGATCAACTTAAATTAGGATTTATTGAAACAGCTGCGGAGCAAACTGGCTGAGGTACACCCTCCAGTTTCTCCAGGTATGTCCACCTTCCGATTCCACGTAGGTATGAGGCATGTTCATCCCCTTCAATTTGGCCAAGTACTCCTGGTTGGCTTTGTAGAGGAAGTCTGTTTTGCCGATGGCTATCCAGTAGAGCTGGTAGCCGTTGTCTTGTTGAGTCTTCAAGGTTTGGTCGAAATTGCTGTACACGCGACCGGTGGCATCTTCTCGAGGCATGATGGCGGCGGAGAATAAACCGACATAATTAAAGGTGTTGGGGTAGTAGCGCGAGATGTGCATGGTATGAAAACCGCCCATGGAAAGTCCAGCGATGGCTCGGTTCTTTTTGTCTGCCTTCACGCGGTAATTGCTCTCCACAAATCGGATGATGTCTTCAAAAGCGCCTTCGTAGGTGCCATCCATGGTTTTGGGGATCATAAACTGCGGCTTGTAGAAGTTTTTACTTCCCTCTCCAGGCGCTCCATCTTGGATGACGTTGCCATTCGGCATCACGACGACCATGGGCTTGGCCTTGCCTGCAGCAATTAAGTTGTCTAGGATCTGAGCAGTTCTTCCCAGATTGATCCAGGCTTCCTCATCTCCTCCAGCTCCATGCAGGAGGTAGAGTACCGGGTAGCTTTCCTTGGAAGTTTCGTATCCAGGCGGGGTGTATACAGTCAATCTTCTGTCCATGCCGAGGCCTGGGGAATCGTACCATCTTCGGCTCACGGTACCGTGTGGAATATCATTGGTTTTGTACAGGTCGCCTTGTCCACCACCGATTAGGAAAAAGTTGGTGGCTGTACCTACATCACGAATCAAGAAGGGATTGCTCGGGTCAGTGGCGGTGAAGCCATCCACCACAAAGGAGTAAGCATAGAGTTCAGGGTTAAGTACCGTGGTTTTGAAAGACCATACTCCATTGGCATCTTTGGTGAGTGTGGCCTTTCCTGGTCCATCCATTTGGCCCATGGGGGTGTCCATTTTGATGGAAGGAAGAAAATCCCCGGTTACCTGCACCGCCTGTGCATTGGGAGCAAAGAGGCGGAAAGTGACCGTGTTATCGGCATTAACCTCTGGGGAAACAATGTTTTGAGCTTGGAAAAGGGCTTCTTGTGCAGAAGCGGCAAATCCTAAAAGGATGCTACTCATCAATAGGGTTAGAAATTTTTTCATTCGGTTGTTAGTTTGAGCTTGGCTTCAAGTTAAGTAAGACCAGAGGAACTGCAAGAAGATTTTTTTGAGTGGTGAAAAGTGGAAAGGGTTGAAATATGACAATACCCCTGTTTTAGTTTTTGTTTCCTAGGTTCTTTTTATCCGAATTTTGGAGTACGTTGAAAAAAGAGTGGATAACCAATTAATCACTTTCTACAATATAAAAAATTCGAATGTGAGAATTGAGCTGAAATCCCCTGATACTCTTTTCTGGAACTTCCATAGATCCGATTTCCGGGAAAATTTCAAGAATATCTAAAAAGTCATTTACTCGCTCTTTAAATTTTATGACTGAAGAATTTCCCCAATGATCAAAAAGATAGTTTTGAATCCTTAAAAAATCTCTGTTTGCCCTTTTGGTTACAATTATTTTCATGATTTACGTGGGAGAAACTCTTCCCTAGACATCAAATTGTCAGGGTTTTTAGCTTCTTCCAGAGATAAAAAAATGGCTTCTTGGTTTTCTTTGGGTAATTCATTCCAAAGTTTTCCATGAGAATTCGCTTTCTTGAATTGAAGAAAATCACGAAGAGTTTCTAATAACTGCTCATTCTCAATTTCTTCCACGAGTTGTATAACGGATGATTTTAAACGCGTTGACATGATTTTGATGTTTTACCTCAAGTTAGGGAACATAAGGATTAAAGAAAAGATTTTTTAAGCTATTTGTTGAAGGAGCACGAAATAAATCATTTACTTCCTTTTACTACATTCTTGTAGTTGCCTTTCTCTAGTCACTCCCAAAAACTTCATTTGCCAATCCCCACTGTCCACGGTATCTTTGCAGTTCAAGCAAAATTTGAAGCCGTGGCAACTAAAACCGTCAATGTAGGTTTGGTCCAACTTTCCTGTACTGGGAATCCGACCGAAAACATGCAAAAAACTACTGCAGGCATACGCGAAGCCGCCCAGAAAGGGGCACAAGTCGTGATCTTGCAAGAGCTCTTTCGCTCCCTCTACTTCTGTGATGTGGAGGACTATGCCAACTTTAACCTGGCCGAAGCCATTCCTGGTCCTTCAACGGAGACTTTGGCTGCGCTAGCCAAGGAACTGGGGGTAGTCATCGTCGCTTCACTTTTTGAAAAACGTGCCGAAGGCTTGTACCACAACACTACAGCGGTCCTCGATGCGGATGGAACCTACCTCGGTAAGTACCGCAAAATGCACATCCCTGACGATCCCGGTTATTACGAGAAATTTTACTTTACCCCGGGAGATCTGGGCTACAAAGTTTTCGCAACCCAATTTGGAAAAATCGGCGTGCTCATCTGCTGGGACCAGTGGTACCCAGAGGCAGCCCGAATCACTACCTTGATGGGTGCTGACTTCCTAGTATACCCTACCGCCATCGGCTGGGCCAAAACCCAAGACGCTGCCACCAACGAGGAGCAATATGGCGCTTGGCAGACCATCCAGCGCTCCCATGCGGTAGCCAACGGCATTCCCGTCGTATCGGTCAACCGTACCGGTGTAGAAGGAGAGATGCAGTTTTGGGGAGGTTCTTTTGTGGCCAACCCATTTGGTCGCGTGACGTACCAGGCTCCGCACCTTGAAGAAGAAATTCATGTGGAAACCTTAGACCTAAGCGGTTCCGACCGCTACCGCACCCACTGGCCATTTTTACGGGACCGAAGAATTGATTCCTACGCCCCGATTACCAAGCGTTTTCTTGACGAAGAATAAGCCATGCAGGACCTTTTCCAACTGGCCCAAAGTGGAGCGGTAACCCCCGCATCCCTCGGCTACTATTTTCCCGCAGAGTTTGCTCCCCAAGAGGCCATGTGGCTCAGTTGGCCACACAAAGAGGAGAGTTGGCCGGGCAAAATCGAGACCATCTATGCTCCCTACAGCCAGTTTGTCGCCGAAGTAGCCCAAGGGCAGCGCGTGCACATCAACGTGGCCGATGAGGCCATGAAAAATCAAGCCATCCAACACCTGCAGCGAGCAGGGGCCAGGATGGATCGGATCTTTTTTCACTTTTTTCCCACCAATGATGCCTGGTGCCGTGACCATGGACCGGCATTCTTAATTAATCCTGCTGCCACCACACCCAAGGTGCTAGTGAAGTGGAACTACAATGCTTGGGGAGAAAAATACCCGCCGCACGACCTGGACAACCAGATTCCTATCCGCATCGCGGAGGACTTGGGTATCCCGTATTTTAGTCCCGGTATCGTGATGGAAGGGGGGTCGGTGGAGTTCAATGGAAAAGGCACCTTGCTGACCTCCAAGGCTTGCCTACTGAACCCTAACCGCAACCCGCACCTCAATCAAGCACAGATTGAAAAATACCTCTGCGACTATTATGGTGTGCGTCATATCCTGTGGGTAGGGGATGGCATTCTTGGAGACGATACCGATGGACATATTGACGACATCACCCGATTTGTAAACGCCGATACGGTAGTCACCGTCGTGGAAGAGAACAAAGCGGATGGGAATTACGAGATCCTTCAGGAAAACCTCCACCTGCTGCAGCAGATGCGATTGGAGGATGGGAAGCAACTGAATGTAGTTGAACTTCCCATGCCAAGTCCTGTAATTTGGGAGGAACAGCGATTACCGGCTTCCTATGCCAACTTCTACATCGCCAACGAGGTGGTGGTGGTACCTACCTTCCGAGATAAAAACGACCAAAAAGCCTTGGATATCCTGACCAGCTGTTTTCCTACCCGTCGGGTGGTGGGCATCGACAGTACCGACATCATTTGGGGATTGGGTTCCTTCCACTGCTTGAGTCAGCAGGAACCGGCAGTGACCTCCTAATACCTAATAATGAAAAATCCTGCCGTAAACAGCAGGATTTTTCAATTTTCTGGGGGTTAGTAAAACAAACACGCCTCATTTTTGCTTTTTATACAAAATTACTCCCATGAAGCAGCCTATTTTCGCCCTCTTGTTCTTAATCCTGATGAGTTCCTGCGGAGTATTGCAGACCCAGCGAACAAAGAATATTTCCTACCTATCGGCAACTCCCGATCTTCCAGCAAAAACCTTGAATGTTTTTGCACCCAAGAAGGCCAAAAATGCGCCGGTTTTGATCTTTATTCACGGAGGCAGCTGGCACAGTGGTAGAAAAGAGATTTACGATTTTATGGGCAATCGCCTCGCGGCAAAAGGGGTGGTATCGGTGATTATCGACTATCCGTTGGCGCCAACCTATCAGTTGCCCGCTATGGAAAAAGCCAGTGCACGAGCCATCCAATGGGTGAAAGAGAACATCGCTTCTTACGGAGGAGATCCTGCAAATATGTATGTGTCAGGACACTCTGCGGGAGGGCATTTGGCGGCCTTGGTAGCGGTAAAGGACGAACCTTGGAAGGAATTGGGAATGACCAATCCCTTGAAGGGCGCTATTCTAAACGATCCTGCAGGTTTGGATTGGTACTGGTTTCTGACCGAACTCAAAGAAAAATACAACAAGGAAGACAACTACGATGCCTTCACGGCTGATCCTACGGTGTGGAAGGCCTATTCACCAATCTACTACCTAGAGTCTAAGGAAATCCCGATGTTGCTGATGGAAGGGGAGTTGACCTATCCAGGAATCAAGTTGACTGTGGAGCGCTTTCGCAAGGCTGCAGAGGAAAAAGGACTGAAGTTGGATTACTCTTTTTATCCCAAAACCAAGCACATTCCGATGGTGACCCAGTTTTTCTTCCCTTGGAGCAAGGGCTACAAGGATGTGTTGAGCTTTATGGAGGTAGGGCAGTAATTGAGGTTTCTTTGGCCGGTTTCAAATTTTTGGTCAACTTTAACTGAGAAGTTGGTTTGATAGCTTTGTTTAATCCATGAAAATTAGAGCGAATTTCCCCATTCTTTTAGCTGTGTCAACCCTACTATTTGCAGGATGTTCCCTTTTTTCGGAGGAAACGTTTGTAGAGGATGGAAAGAATATCCGCATGGTGTTTGATGAAGGATTGCATGAGGATCCCCGTTTTAGACTTCCAAAAGACGCCAATGGTTATTATTACATGACCTTGACCAAAGGTGGACAAAACATACAGCGCATCACCATGCGGCTTTTAGATGGAGAGAAGATTGTGGATACCAAGTGTTGTGGACCTCGGCAAAAAATAACCTGGAGCAGTAACCTCTATTGGTGGATTTTGGCTGGAGATACGGTAGCCAATATCACCAAAACCTATTTCAACGAGTTTACTGGCCAACTCCAATATTCCAATTTACCCCCCTTAATCAACTGGAAAGATGAGTTGGTGCCTACTGTCAATTCTTCCTCCTATACGGATGAATTCACCGGTCGCGCTAGTACCGTGATTGCGCCCATTGGAAAGATGAAGGGAGATACCCTGACCGTTTATGCGCGGTACTACCACAGCATTTCGAGTTTCAAAAAAAGTTCCAGTTTTTACACTTCCCTGGGGTCCTTGGAGATTGTGGACTCGGTAAAAATTGTATTGAGGTAGTTGCTTTTCTTCCCAAACGGAAAGAATACGAGGAACTAGTGAAATAGATCCTTCCTTCCTACTGAATCTTTTTTGGATTTTAATTCCAGCAAACAAGCGCTAGATTTGCCTAGGACTCACCCTCCTTTTTGATTTTGCCCCACCCCATCATGAATGCTGTGCATACATTCGGTTTAATTATTTTGTTGTTTTTTAGTTCCTGTGCCCAAGAAGAACCCCAGCAAAGGGTCTCAGGACAGGCGGATAACTTTACTCCAGCAGTTGCGCAGGGTTACCTCATTGAACACAACTACTATTCGCTTTCCTACTCCAGCACGCATCGTCAGGCGGAGTTTGCAGCTTACTACCTCAGTCCAGCCAGTATTCAAGGAGGACAGAAGCGAACGGATGATTTTCGGGTAGATCCCAAGGTCAAGTTCAATCCTGTTAAGTCCACCGACTATCAGGGTTCGGGCTACGATCGGGGTCATCTCTGCCCCGCAGCAGATATGGCTTTGAACTTGACATCCATGTCTGAGACCTTTTTCATGTCGAATATGTCTCCCATGACCCCTTCCTTTAATCGAGGGATTTGGTCCAAGTTGGAGGACTGGGTTCGGGATGCCGCTTTACAAGAGGGTGGGCTTTTTGTAGTCACTGGGCCTGTTCTTTCCAAATCCTGTGGATCAATTAAGCAGTCCATCACGGTCCCATGTTCTTATTATAAAATTGTGTTTACCGGTGGCTCGAATCCAAAAATGCTTGGATTCCTACTGTCCAATGCGGGCGCTTCTGGCTCGGTTCAGCAGTTTGTGGTTACCGTAGATGCTCTTGAGCAACAAACAGGGATTGATTTTTTTCCTCAACTGGAAGATGCGGTAGAACGAAGCCTAGAGAGCAAGGTAAGTTTGTCTGGTTGGAGGTTTTGAGGGAGTATTTTTTTATTTAACTCCTTACCTACCAAAACATATTTTTTAGGCTTTTAAGCAATATAATTAAACACAATCTATTTTTTTTAAGGGATAGGAATCAATATGAAACATCTGTTTTGAACTCAATTAACACGATTTTCAGCAGTGACGAAAGAAAAAGAATTTATACTTGTCTGAAATATTGTTTATCATTTTCATTAAATCATTAAACATAAAAATTATGAAAAAATCCGCATTAATTCTTCTTTCTGGTTTTGCCTTGATTCTAGGAAGTTGTAGTTCGCCAACCTTGTGCGATTGCTTAACTGCTCCAGGAGGAAATCCTGCTAATGACAATCCTTCAGGATGTAAGAAAGTATTTGAAGATCGTTATGGAACTACTAGTCCTTCCACTGAGCAAATGGAAAATGATTACTACAACTGTAAAGGAAATTAATTCCGATAGGAAACATTTATTCAACCAATTTAAACCCACCTAACCTTTTCGTTATGAAATACCTTAAATTAAGTTTAGCCAGCCTGCTTTTCACCTTGCTTTTAATTTCGTGTGGAGGTAGTTCCAATTCTGGGAATAGTTCTTCTTCAGAATCAAGTAGTAGTGAGGATGCATGTGAAGACATGAGAAGTTATGATTCAGGAATTGAATACGGAACCAATGATATAAGGGGTGCAAGAGCTATTGACAACCCACCTTCATCTTGCGAAGAAGTTCTTGAGTATTATGATGACAGCTACAATAGAGATTGCTTTTGCTTGGGATTTTATAAAGGTCAATCTGAAGGTTAACTTACGCTATAGAGCCAATTCAGACTTTTACTTACATCTATGCTAGGTCTTAAATTTTGGACCTATAGTTTAAAAATTAGTTGAACACAAAGGTTCTTAAATAAGAGAGAAAAATGAAAAAACTAAAATACATGCTTTTTCTCCTTGTTTTTGGTGTAGTAACTGCCTGTGGAGGCGGAAATATCACCAAAGAAAACTACGATAAAATTAGTGAAGGGATGAGCAAATCTGAAGTCGAATCCATTTTAGGAGAAGGCGAATCTCAAGCCTCTTCTAGTTTTGATGGCAGTTCTTTCGGGGGTGAATCCATGAGTGCTGAGGTGGTTACTTACCAAAGTAGTAGTTCAAGCATGAAAATAATTTCCATCACCTACATGAATGGTGTAGTTCAAGGAAAAGCACAAACTGGTCTAGATTAACCACTCATCCTTATGAATGTAGACATTAAATGCATCAAGTGCAATGCGCTCCTTACCTTTGGTATGATGGCCAAACAATCCATGAAACAAAGTGCAAAGCAGGCATTTGACTGGAAAGTGATGCTTGGTTTAAAGAAAGTGGAATGGATTCCAACATGTGAACACTGCAACTGTAGTGGGAAGGAGAATTTTTGTTGTCCAACTTGCGGGAGTGCCGAAATCTGGTCTGAGGATATCCTTAAAAGTGAAAATATTATTCACAAATGTTCAAAATAATAAAGGTGCTTTTCCAAATAAGGAAAAGCACTTTTTTATTTTATTTTATTGACTACTTATTCAAAAAATGTAGTTTTTTGAAACTAAATAATTACCTCTCTTATAATTTTCTTGAGTTCTTTTGAATTTCCCATAGTTCTCAGTTTTATTTCGAAAAAGTTTCAAAGGCCATGAGAAAATACTTTCTAATTAGTTCATTATTTTTTATCGGGGCTTTTAATTTTTTAACTGCAAAAACAAATTCTCCAGACACGGTTTTAGTTGGAGCCTATGTTTCTTCCTTGCATGATTTTGATATTGCAAGTAATTCCATCAATGCTGATATTCATCTTTGGTGTCTTTATGATGATGAGATCTATTCTTTTGAGAATGAATTGGAATGTCTTTACTGCAATGAGTTTAACCTCACCGGCACAAGTGTTGAGGACTTGAATGGGAAGAAGTGGTTTTACACCAAGGCCACGATTGACAGTAGACAGAAATATTCAACGACTAATTTCCCATTTGATACCCAAAAAATTGTCTTTGGTTTTGAATCATCGGAATACACCACGGATGATTTCGTATTTAAATCCGATATAGCGGGCTCCAAGTTAGATTCAATTGTTTTGAGTCAGTTTGATGAATGGGAGATTGAAAACATTGAATTCCGAAGTTCTTCTACCAATTACAATACCTCTTTTGGAGATATTGAATCCAGTCTGACCACAGTTCCCAAATTTGAAATTATCGTCACCATCAAAAGGTTAAGTTCCTGGCTAATTTTGTTTAAGTTAATTACAGGGATAATCGTGGCATTCCTTATTTCTTCCTGCGTTTTCTGGATTAAGCCTATCAATACGGATCCGAGGTTTGGATTGTGTGTGGGTGGACTGTTTGCGGCTATTGGTAACAAGTACATTGTAGAGAGTATCGTCCCTTCAACGAATGAACTTACGCTATTGGATTACTTGCATAACATTACCTTTATCATCATTTTTTTAATTATCATTACCTCAGTATTTTCACTCTTCCTTTATGAAAAAGGGGATGAAAAGTCCCAAAAAATTTCTGGAATTATTGACACAGCCTCTTTCTTTGTTTTTTTATTCATCTACGTGTTTTCTTTCACCTACCTAATTTATTCACATTACCAGTTTTAGTCAATGAGAAATCACGCAGTTGATTTTTTTAGAGGCATTGCTATTTTGATAATGGTTGCCGCTAATTCCTACCCCTATATTTTCCCCGAGCTTCCTTGTCCTTTGGGCATTAGAGTTTTGTTTTCCACAGCAGCGCCCATTTTTATTTTCCTAAGTGGCGTTTCTCTGAGGCTTAGTGAAGAGAATGGTAAACCCATCTCGAATACCATCCAGCGGATTTTCCAGGTAGTATTTTTTGCAGTTTTAATTGATGTTGTGATTTGGGGAATTTTGCCATTCTATACAATGGACGTGTTGTATTTGATAGCCTTTTCTTTAATTGCCCTCCTGATTTTAAGAAAATTGCCTGATTTATTTGCCTTGATTGTATTTGCTCTTTGTAGTTCATTAACCCTACTTTTTTCTCCATACTACAATTTTGATTTAATCGAGTTAAATGCATTTGACACAAATCAAGACTACCGTTTTTTAAATGCAGTGAAGCATATTTTTATAGATGGTTGGTTTCCAATATTCCCTTGGTTAGGCATTTCTATGTTGGGTTTCTACTCAACTAAGCATCGCGTCGAATGGGGTAAGTATTTGACGCCGTTCTTGCTTATTGGGCTTGTTGGTATTTTGGGCTTCCTTTATTTGACCTTGGAAGGCATCTTCTCTTTTAATTCACCGAGAAGTAATTACATGGAAATATTCTACCCAGTTACCATTCCGTTTTTTGTCTACATGGTTAGCGTTTTTTTGCTGGTGTTTTATTTCATGGTCAAAAACTTTGTAGGCTTCAACTACCTCGGTTTGTTTGGTTCCTTTTCATTAGCCGTTTACTTTTTTCATGCCGTTTTGCTCAAGTTTTATTTACCAATTTTTGATTTTGAAGACCTGCAACTTGGTTTTTTTGAACTTTCTTTAATTTTTTGTTCAATCTTTTTGATTGTGTTTACTTATGTGTTCCTTCTCTATTTGTTTGTAAAAAAAACCGGGAAAAAATTTCCGATCATAAAATTTATTTTAGGAATTTAAGTCAAGTATTCTACTTTGGCTAGTAGAATATATCTGCTGATTTACAGTGGTTTGGTCTGCAGGTTTGACATGCAAAATTGGAGCAGTTACCAGAAAAAAAAACGGGAGTTACTGAAAATCCTAAAGAGTAGGGTAGTTTAAAAATGAGATAAAAATGTGCAAGATTTATAGTGGATCCTCCGGATATACCGTGGTTGCTCGAGTTGAAAATGGGAAAGTATACAGTGGTTCTTCCGGATATACGGTCATTGCTCGTTTCGAGGGAACAAAGATATATTCAGGATCTTCAGGGTACAGTGTCTTAGCGCGAGTAGAAGGACTTAAAATATATGGAGGCTCCTCGGGTTACAAGGTGATTGGTAGAATCGAGGGTCAGAAATGTTATTCAGGATCCTCTGGGTATTCGGTAGCGGCAAGAAGTGAAGGTTGTGGTGGGATGAGTTTTGCCGCGGGAGCAGCAGCGGCGGCTTTGTAGCAAGATTACAGTTGCGCCTATAAGAAGGAAATGGATGCTTTGTCCAACTATTTGCAACTACCAGCTGGCATTGAGCAAATCCAATAGCATTGGGTAAGTTTGTTGGAATGGAGTTTTTAAGCCATGCCTCTTGAAAATCCACTAATCGCTAAAACCTCAGTTCTGTTTCATTACCCTCCCGTCCTCCATCTCAATGGTGCGGTCGGTAGCTTTAGCAAATTCCTGATCGTGGGTCACGATCAAGAGGGTTTGTCCAAACTCTTGTGTCAACTCCTTGAATTTGTCAAAAACTAGGGCAGCGTTTTTGTGGTCCAGGTTTCCGGTAGGTTCATCTCCCATAATCAGCAGGGGATCATTGATCAAGGCACGCGCAATGGATACCCGCTGTTTTTGTCCCCCCGATAGCTGATTGGGCTTCTTGTGGGCATGGTCCTGCATGTTAAAAATCCGCAATTTTTCCATCGCCCGCTGCTCAATCTCGCCTCGGGAATGTTGGGCCAGTTTCAAGGCAGGAATCATTACATTTTCTAGTACCGTAAACTCATTGAGCAGGTAATGAAACTGGAAAACAAAGCCGATTTTTTCATTTCGCAATTGGGAAAGGTAGGTAGGATCTTTACCAGTTACTAGTGTTCCATCCAGCCAAAGTTGGCCTTCGTAATCCGTGTCCATGGTGGAGAGGATGTACAGGAGGGTGGATTTTCCGCAGCCCGACTTCCCCATGATGGATACAAATTCCCCGCGATTTACCTGGATACTTACCTGATCCAGCACCTGGGTGATGCTCGCATTGTAGAAATACTTGCTGATGGATTTGGCCTCCAATACCCGGTTTCCAGTCATCTATTTGCCACGAATGATTTCTACGGGGTCAATACTGGAGGCTTTTCGGGCAGGGAAAAAGCCAGCCAAGTAGGTAGTTAACAACCCAAACACTCCGCCAATTAGGTAAAACTTAGGGTTGTAATCGATCGGGTAGGTGGTGATGGTGGGCAGTGCCTCGGTTTCAAATGGAATTTGGTCAATTAGCAATCCAAGCAGGTAGCCTACCAGAAGGCCCAAGCTGCTACCCACAAGTCCAATGAGGATGGCGATGCTAATGAAGATACGGTTGACATCCTTTGGACTAAAGCCAATGGCTTTCAGGATGGCGATGCTGTCTAACTTCTCATAAATCATCATGTTGAGGATGTTGTAAATCCCAAATCCAGCCACCACCAGCAAGGTGATTCCTACCGCATAGCTAATGATGTTGCGCACCGCTGACCCCGTTTCAAATTGTGCATTGACGGTTTGGATGTCGTCTGCGTCCAACTCGAAAATCGCTCCCAATTCCTTCGCCAACGCAGGGGCTTGGTTGAAATCATGCAACTTGACTTGAATGTCTGTGAGGTAGGAGGCAGGTTGCCCCAGCATTTTTTGTACGGTAGCTAGGGAGGCATAGCTGTTGGTCTTGTCAAAATCCCCCAGCCCGCTTTGAAAAGCACCCACCACCTTCAACTGTATACGGTTGCCCTGGGCAGTGGTCACTTGGATGACATCTCCGAGTTTGGCCATCATCCGATCAGCCACTCCTTTTCCCAAAATAATCGTATTCAATTGATCCAGGTCCTCGACGCGGCCTTCGATCACGTAATCCTGGAAACCAAAAAGTTGGGCCTCCTTAAATCCATCAATGCCATTGATGTTGCTACTCAAGTCGAGGGTGCCCACATTGAAAAATGCCTGTGCGGCCAGTTTGGGACTTACCCCCAGCACCCGTGGATCCTGTTCCAACTGTTGGATGATGGAGCGGCTGTTGTGAATGGTCAATCGACTCGTACTCGGCTTTACCGAACGGATGGAGTGTAGGCCAGCAATAAACTCTGGACTCAGCTCTATGGGCTGATTCGGGTTGGGTTTGATTTCATTGTAAAACCGAATATGGGGGGTTCGATTGAGAATCATCCCATCCAGCAGGGAGTTGAGTCCATTCATAAATCCCAGCAGGGCGATAAACATGCTGATGCTGAACAAAACGCCTACGGCAGCCACGAAGGTTTGCTTGATTCGCGCGAGCATCAGCGCCTTTGCAATTTCTAGGATTAGTTTCCAGCTCATCTTTTGGGTGGGACTAACCCCGTTTTTTCCTCCAAACCTCCAAGGATTTCAACAAACTCGTAGGTCTTTATTCCTAGCACTACGGTTAGGGTATCCCCATCCTCGGTGAGGACCTGGTTTTGACCCCAAAGGAGATTTCTCGGGATGACCAGCGCATTCGGATGCACTTGAATCAGGACATTGGCTTCCAAACTTAGGTTGGGAAAGAGTCCGGGAGGAGCGGTGGTGAATTCCGCTTCCACGGTAAAGGTCTTCGATTTCGCATCTATGATGGGATGGATTTTGGCCACAATGGCCTCAAATACGGTTCCTTTAAAACTATCCAAGGTCACCAAGACTCGTTGCCCTTTTTGGATGGTCACGATATCGTATTCATCCACCTGTAGTTCCAGAATAAATTCACCTGCCCGACCCAAGATGGCCAGGGGAGTTTGTGGTGTGGCCATTTCTCCTACCGCCTTGGGCAAGGCGTAGACGATGCCCTCGATCTTGCTTTTCAAAATAGTGCTGGTTTCCAGAGATTTGCTGATGGCGAGGTTCTTACTGGCGGTTTGGCTGGTAAATTCCAATTCCCGTTTGAGGTCCTGGTAATTCAGACAGGCGCTTTGGTGAGTTAGGGAGGAACTTTTAAATTTCAATTCCCGCTGCTCCAGTTCATTCGCTGTGCCTATTCCCTGCGCCCAGAGGTGTCGCTGCCTCAGGAGTAGGAGGGAGTCGTTGACTAAGTTGCTTTTGGCTAGTTCGATGGCCAGTTCCAGTTCGCGAAGCCTAGTTTGGGTAGCCTTTGGGGCTGCAAAAAACTGGGATATTTCGGCATTTTCACGGCGGAGGCGCTCCTGTTCATTGAAAATCTGAAGAAGGGGTGTACCGATGTGGACAGTATCACCTTCCGAGACAAAGAGCGCTTGGATGGGCCCTGTGGCCAGGGCAAAAGCCTCGTACTGCTCCTTGGCACGTACATAGCCTGAGGCATAGACGGATTCGGTGAGGGTTTGTCTGCTAGGGAACACGACCTCATCCTTCCCTGGGCTACAGGCACTAAGGCTTCCGAGAACTAGGGGCAGGAGAACTGTTCCTAGGTGTTGGTAAATGGATGCTCCCGTAGCCATGTGCTTGCGTTTAGGTGAACTCAAATATCCCCATTCCCAAGCAGGAATTTCATGACTAAAGTCAGCTGGGGAAGGGGGGATAGGAAGTAAAAAAATGAGAGCAAACCTTTTCGAACTTTTTCCCCGTCCGGTAGTTTCCTGTAAATGAAAACTCTTATTTGGATAGCTGGCAGTGTAATCATTCTAGGGGGAGTGATTTCTTTTTTCTCCTTTCGGTTTAAAGGGATCGAGACGCCAAACTATAAAGTAATCAAGACCTTGGGGGATGTAGAAATCAGGGAGTATCCTCAAATGATTCTCGCACAAACCAAGTTGGGGGGCAAGCGCTACGAATCCAATGGAAATAACGGCTTCGGGGTAGTGGCCAATTACATTTTCGGTGGAAATAAACAAAAACAGAAAATTGCCATGACTGCTCCCGTGATCATGAATATGTCTGATACGGACGCATCCATGTCTTTCGTAATGCCCAGCCAGTACAAAATAGCAGACCTTCCTTCACCCAATTCCAATGCCGTTACGCTGGTCAGCCAAGATTCCATGAAGTTGGCAGTCTTGCGTTTTGGTGGATTTAGTTCCGATGAGAAAATCGCAAAACATGCCCAACTCTTGACTCAGGTCCTCGAAAAAAATAACATCCGCACGAAAGGGTCACTTTTGTACATGGGCTACAATGCCCCTTGGGATGTAATCAACCGCCGAAATGAAGTGGCTTTTCAAATAGATTGATTAGAGTACTTTGATTTTTGCCTTAATCCGCAAAAATTTTAGGGATCTATTGGGACTAAAAAAAAACCAACACCTAAATGTTGGTTTTTTTGATTTTAACATGAAAATAGTCGGGGTGACAGGATTTGAACCTGCGACCACACGCCCCCCAGACGTGTACGCTACCGGACTGCGCCACACCCCGATGTGGAGGGCAAATTTAGAATTTTCTTGAATTTATTTCAGTATCCTCTCAAGAATCCCAGCTCCCCGTCCCTAGGAAATTCATTTTCAAGAAAATAAAAACAATTCCTGACCCAATCCGTGCTTTTCGAAGGTCCTACCCTTGCCTTTTTCCCTCCTTAAAAAAATCCAAAAATGCCTGGGCTTTCAAACTTGGCAGAAAAGGGATTAATCGTATCTTTGCCGAATTATTTACAACACACAACATTTACACGAGTTTATGGAACAAGCGCTTATTTACCTAGTCCCAGCATTGGGATTGGTTGGCCTTCTCATCATGGCAGTAAAATCTGCCTGGGTGACCAAGCAGCCCACAGGGGATAAAAACATGGTGGAACTCTCCGGCTACATTGCCGACGGGGCCATGGCATTTTTGAAAGCGGAATGGAAAGTTCTTTCCTATTTTGCAGTGATTGCAGGCATTTTGCTAGCCTGGTCTGGTACGCTAGTACCTACTTCTAGCCCGATCATCGCGGTATCTTTCTTGATTGGGGCATTTTTCTCCGCCCTAGCTGGATACATCGGAATGAAGATTGCCACGAAAGCCAACGTACGTACCACCCAAGCTGCTCGCACCAGCTTAAAGCACGCGCTAAAAGTATCTTTCACCGGCGGATCCGTCATGGGTCTTGGTGTTGCTGGACTTGCCGTTCTGGGCCTTGGTTCCCTATTCATCGTATTTTACCAACTCTATGTGGTATCGGTAGGTGCCGGTGTCAATGGAATGGAAATGGAAAAAGCACTTGAAGTGCTTGCAGGCTTCTCTCTTGGAGCTGAATCCATCGCACTTTTTGCCCGTGTGGGTGGTGGTATTTACACCAAAGCTGCTGACGTGGGAGCTGATCTAGTAGGTAAAGTAGAAGCAGGTATCCCTGAGGATGACGTGCGTAACCCAGCGACTATCGCTGACAACGTAGGAGATAACGTAGGTGACGTAGCCGGTATGGGTGCTGACCTTTTCGGTTCTTATGTAGCCACGATCTTGGCGACCATGGTTTTGGGACGTGAAATCGTATCCGTAGACAACTTTGGCGGTATCGCCCCAATCCTGTTGCCAATGGTATTGGCAGGACTTGGCATCATCTTCTCCATCATGGGCATGGCCTTCGTAACCATCAAGGATGATAATGGAGATGTTCAAAAAGCATTGAACATGGGTAACTGGTCTTCCATCGTGTTTACCGGTATTGCTTCGTTCTTTATTGTGAAGTACATGCTTCCGGAGACACTTTCCATCCGTGGCTATGAATTTACCAACATGGATGTGTTCTATGCGATCATCTTGGGTCTCGTAGTAGGCACCTTGATGTCGATCATCACCGAATACTACACCGCTATGGGCAAGCGCCCTGTACTTTCTATCATCAAGCAATCTGCTACCGGACACGCAACCAACATCATTGGGGGCCTTTCTGTAGGGATGGAGTCCACTGTTCTTCCTATCCTGGTTTTGGCTGGGGGTATCTACGGAGCGTATGAATTTGCTGGTTTGTATGGAGTAGCAATCGCTGCTGCGGGCATGATGGCTACTACTGCGATGCAGTTGGCAATCGATGCCTTCGGGCCTATTGCGGACAACGCAGGAGGTATTGCTGAAATGAGCCAGCTTCCTGAAGAAGTTCGTGGCCGTACCGACATCTTGGATGCGGTAGGAAATACCACTGCAGCGACAGGTAAGGGTTTTGCCATCGCTTCTGCTGCCTTGACTTCCTTGGCTTTGTTTGCTGCATTCGTGGGCATCGCAGGCATTGATGCCATTGACATTTACAAAGCAGACGTACTTGCCGGACTATTTGTGGGCGGCATGATTCCGTTTATCTTCTCTTCTCTGGCAATTGCCGCGGTAGGTAGAGCGGCGATGGACATGGTAAACGAAGTAAGACGCCAGTTTCGTGAGATCCCAGGCATCATGGAGTACAAGGCCAAGCCTGAGTACGAGAAGTGCGTAGAGATCTCTACCAAAGCTTCTATCCGTGAGATGATTGCTCCTGGAGCGATCGCCTTGATTTCCCCAATCATCGTTGGTTTCGCCTTCGGTCCTGAGGTATTGGGCGGTATGCTTGCCGGCGTAACTGTTTCAGGGGTATTGATGGGTATGTTCCAGTCCAACGCCGGTGGCGCATGGGATAATGCGAAGAAGTCCTTCGAAAAAGGTGTAGAAATCAATGGTGAAATTTTCTACAAAAAATCTGAACCCCACAAGGCTTCTGTTACGGGTGATACCGTAGGGGATCCATTCAAAGATACCTCTGGTCCATCGATGAACATTTTGATTAAATTGATGTCTATCGTAGCGCTTGTAATCGCGCCACACATCTCTGAAAAGCCACACACTGCTGCTGAAGCAGGGGTGATCAACAAAGAGGTGAAGAAGGAAATCAAAATGGTCAATGGCAAGGAAGTGGTAACCGAAACCATCACCATTACCAAGTAAAAAATAAGTCACCCAACATTTTTTAAAAGACTCTCCCGAGACGGAGAGTCTTTTTTTGTGGCTTTTTGTTGGTTGATTTTTTTTAAAAAATGTAGCGCACCTCCGGAGCGCGCCCAACATTGTTCTTCCTATCTTCTATTAATATAATGCCCACTCTGGGGCAAATAGCTGAATCCATTTTACTCAAGATTTCCTTGAATAATTAAAAACTGCTCCGGAGGAAGTTTACCCCGCAGCATTGCGGGGCGTTAGGTTAATAGAAATAAGAAAAGAACAAAGTCAGGCGTGCTCCGGAGGAGCACAATTAGAAGCCAACAAATTTAACTTTCAAATCTATTGACCTTGAGAAGGGGGATTTTAACAAAATTATCCTCGAGGATTGCCATTCAGTTAGTAACTTCACCCCATGCGTTGGTCGATTGATTTTCCAATTCCTGCTTCCCCTTCTCCCATCAGCCACTCTTCCAAAGTGGTCAGCTTGGGCTCTTGCTTTGCACAAGCCATCGGCAGCAAGATGCAAGCTGCAAAGTTTGAGGTGCTGATCAACCCCTTTGGAACACTTTTTCATCCGCTAAACTTGGCTGATCTCCTCAAAAAAGCCTTTTTTCAAGCACAAATGAATCCCGATGGAGTTGTGGAGCGGGAAGGTGTTTTTGTGCATTATGATGCCCATTCTGACGTGAGGGGTGCCACTGTAGCCGAATTGGAGGCCAACTATACCCAGCAGATGCTACTCCTGCACCAATCCCTGAAGAAGGTTTCCCATCTGGTACTCACCTTGGGTACAGCATGGCTCTACAGCCATCGGGATTTTGGGCGAGTGGCCAACTGTCATAAACAACCCGCAACACTCTTTGAAAAGAAACTTTCCTCCTTGGAAGAATTGGAGAATGGCCTAGGATCGGTGTTGAAAGAACTGCTTCAGTGGTATCCCAACCTTCAACTCATCTTGACCCTCAGCCCTGTTCGCCACACCAAGGAAGGAATCGCTGAAAACCAGTTGAGCAAAAGTCTGCTTCGTGTCCTTTGTGCACGGCTAGCGCAAAACCTGGATGCAGTCACTTACTTCCCTGCTTACGAAATCCTAGTGGATGAGCTTCGCGATTACCGCTTTTACAAATCGGACCTGGTACACCCCTCAGAAGAAGCGGAGCACTACATCTGGGAAAAGTGGCAGCAGTTTAGTTTCAGCCCAGAAACCCAGCAAAAAGTCGCCGAAATTCAAAAAATACAGCTTGAACTGGCCCACCGTTCCTTCAATCCCGATTCCGAAGCACATCGAAAGTTTCTCCAAACTTTACTGGGCAAACTGGAACGGCTCCACGGGGAATTTGATTTTTCCGAGGAAATCCAAGAGGTGAAATCCAGACTGGAACACTAGGTCCGCTACCCCAACTCGAAAATTTCCATGTCCTCCAACCGACTTATTCATTCCCAAAGTCCCTACCTGCTGCAACACGCGCACAACCCCGTGGATTGGTACCCCTGGGGTCCAGAAGCTTTGACGCGAGCAAGTGAAGAAAACAAACCCATCCTGGTATCCATCGGCTACTCGGCCTGCCACTGGTGTCACGTGATGGAACGGGAAAGTTTTGAAGATGCCGCCACTGCGGCACTGATGAACAAACACTTTGTCTGCATCAAAATTGACCGCGAGGAGCGCCCCGACCTAGACAATATCTACATGGATGCCGTGCAGGCCATGGGACTTCAGGGAGGTTGGCCTCTCAACGTATTTTTGATGCCCAACCAGAAGCCTTTCTATGGAGGCACCTATTTTCCTAACGGCAAGTGGAAGCAGCTCCTAGGGAGCATTGCCGATGCCTACGCCATCCATGCGGATCAACTCGCAGAAAGTGCCGAGGGATTTGGGCGGAGTCTCAACCGCAAGGAAACGGATAAATACGGCATTCAAGCCGAAGAAGGGGACTTGCACCCGGACGAATTGGTGGAAGTCATTACCAAACTTTCCGCTCAGTTTGATCCGGAATGGGGAGGGATGAACCGTGTTCCTAAGTTTCCCATGCCAGCCATCTGGCACTTTGCACTTGATTATGCCTTCCTCGCTGCACGAGCCGACCTGCAAAAAGCCGTATTTTTCACCCTCCAAAAAATGGGAATGGGAGGGATCTACGATCACCTTCGCGGAGGATTTGCCCGCTACTCCGTCGATGGAGAATGGTTTGCTCCCCACTTTGAAAAGATGGGCTACGACAACGGGCAGCTGCTCGAACTTTATGCCAAAGCCTATCAGGTCAGTCAAGATTCCTTTTACTTGGAAAAAGTTCGCGAAACCAAAGACTGGCTCCTAGCCGAGATGATGCAAGAAGAAGGCGGGTTTCATGCGGCCCAAGATGCGGACAGCGAAGGGGTGGAAGGGAAGTTTTATACCTGGACTGCAGCCGAGCTACAGGAACTCCTCGGGGCGGATTTTGGATGGTTCAGCAGCTTGTATTCCATCACGTCTGAGGGCAACTGGGAGGAAGGGGTCAATATCCTTTTCCAAGTGGAGTCCTATGAGCAGGTGGCCAAGAAGCAGGGCATTCCCCTCGAAGATTTTCTCCAAAAGCTCGCAGTTGTCAAAAAGATCTTGCTTCAGCACCGCAACCTGCGGATCTATCCAGGCAAGGACGACAAGGTGCTGGCTGGCTGGAATGGATTGCTGGATGCCGGTTTGATCCAAGCCTACTTCGCCTCTGGAGAGGAGGAGTATTTGGAGCTTGCCCTGCGCAACTTAGATTTTGTACAAGTCAAACTCTTTCAAGCCGGGATCCTGTACCGCAGCTACAAAAATGGGCAGGCCTACACCCCCGCCTTTTTGGAGGACTACGCAGCCTTGATCCGAGCTTCCTTGATGGCCTTTTCTGCAAGTGGATTGTCTCGACACCTCAGCTTTGCGCAAACGCTCGCAGAGGTGGTTTTGGCACGCTTTTACGATGCAGAAGATGGGTATTTTTATTTCAGCGACCCGACTGCAGAAAAATTGATTGCCAACAAAAAAGAACTCTTTGACAACGTCATTCCTGCTTCGAACTCCATCCTTGCACGCAGCTTCCATCAACTTTCCCTGCTTACCTACCAGGAGAATTATGAAAAAATTGCGGCGCGCATGCTGGGGGGGATGAAGGAACTGGTGCTGAAAGAACCTGGCTTTTTGTGCAATTGGGCCAACTTTTACCTGGAGAGCCTTGTGCCCACAGCCGAGATTGCCATTGTGGGTAGGGGAGCAAAAGAAAAAGCCTTGGCGCTGCTGGCAAATTACCTGCCCAATGCAGTGGTCGCTTGGTCTGAATCTCCGACAGCTAGCGTCCCTCTTCTGGAAGGAAAACTGGGGGATGCCGAAGGAAATGCCTTAATTTACGTATGTGTAAATCGCAGTTGCCGCAGACCGGTGGCCACTGTCGAGGAAGCACGTGCATTGGTACCTCAGTTGAACTAATTTGGTGGACACGCTATTTCCGGACTATACTTTTTCAGAGACTGAAGGCGAATCTCAATTCGTCGATGTCATCTTGCCGGTACCCATTCCAAGAATGTTTACCTACAAGGTACCCAAACCACTTCAGCCCCTGCTGCAGATTGGTTGTCGGGTTTTGGTTCAGTTTGGGAAGAAAAAAGTGCTTACTGGCATCATCGGCCGGGTACACCAGAGTCCTCCGCAGGCCTACGAAGCCAAGCCCGTGTTGGACCTGCTCGAGGAGCAGCCCTCTGTCAATCCCCTGCAAATCCGGTTTTGGGTGTGGATGGCTTCCTACTACTGTTGCCACATCGGAGAAGTGATGGGCGCTGCCCTCCCTTCGGGTCTTCGGCTTTCCTCCGAAAGTAAAATCCAACTTCATCCTGAGTTTGACCCGGAAAATTCATCCTATCCCTTGGATGTACGGGAGGAGAAAATACTGGAGGCCTTGGCGACCAAAGAGGAACTCAGCTACGAAGACTGCGAGCAGCTCCTCGGCGTGAAGGCCATCCATCCCATACTTAAGAGTTTAGTAGCCAAGGAGGCAATTTTGATTTTTGAAAAAGTTCAAGAAAAATACAGTCCCAAGATTGAGACCAGGCTGCGTTTGAATGCAAGCTACCTGCTGCCAGGAGCCTTGGAAAGTCTATTTGAGGAGTTGCAAGCCAAACCCAAGCAGGAAGCGATTCTCCTCAAATTTTTACGGGATCTTCCCGTTCACCAACGTCCTGAGCTGAATGCCAAAGGCCTTGCCAAGGCCAGCGTCTTGGAGGAGGGAGATTCGGAAAGCTCCCTGAAAACCTTGATTAAAAATGGGGTGCTTGAATCCTACAGTCAGTTGGTGGATCGCATCCCAGAGGAAGCAGCCGAGCGGGAGGCTTCAGCCCTTTCGGAAGCCCAGCAGGTGGCCATGGATGAAATCAAGGGTCACTTTGAAAGCAAGCAAACGGTTTTGCTTCAGGGCATCACGGGTGCTGGCAAAACCGAGATCTATATCAAATTGATTCAGGAAGCCCTAGGCAGTGGCTCCCAAGTGCTTTTATTACTTCCAGAAATTGCCCTCACCACCCAGCTCGTGGGTAGATTGAAGCAGGTCTTCGGATCCAGCATGGGCGTCTACCATTCCAAGTACTCAGATAACGAACGGGTGGAAGTTTGGAATGGGGTACTGAATGGGCGGTTTTCTTTTGTGGTAGGTGTACGCTCTTCGCTGTTTCTGCCTTTTGATAGCTTGGGCTTGGTGATTGTGGACGAGGAGCACGAACCGAGTTACAAGCAGTTTGACCCTGCTCCACGCTACCATGCGCGCGATGCAGCGATCATGCTGGCTTACGTACACCAAGCACGTACGCTCTTGGGTTCAGCGACTCCTTCCTTTGAATCCTATTTCAATGCCAGCCAGGGCAAGTACGGGCTGGTGAAACTCTCAGAGCGCTTTGGAAAGGCCTCCTTACCCGAATACCACCTGGCGGATCTGGGCACAGACCGAAAGAAAAACTTACTTAAACTAGATACCACCCGAGTGCTGCGCGAGCAGATTCAGCGTGCGCTAGAAAATCAGGAGCAGGTGCTCATTTTTCAAAATCGGCGTGGCTATGCACCCTTCATGCAATGCGAGGACTGCGGCTGGACAGGGCAATGCGTGCAATGCGACGTGAGTTTGACCTACCACCAGTTTGCCGCCGAACTCCGCTGCCACTACTGTGGCTACAAAGAGAAAATTCCAACCAGCTGTCCTGCCTGTGGGAGTCATCAACTGAGCACCCAGGGCATGGGGACCGAGCAAATTGAAGAGTCCTTGGCCCTGCTTTTCCCCGAGGCACGGATGGGAAGAATGGATTTGGATACCACCCGCTCCAAGTATGGCTACCAACGGGTATTGGATGAGTTTGCTGCTGGCCAAATCGACATTCTCGTCGGCACCCAGATGATCACCAAAGGCTTGGATTTTGGACGCGTAACCGTGGTAGGAATCTGGGATGGGGACCGAATTTTGAATTTCCCTGATTTTCGTTCCGTAGAGCGAGCCTTTCAGCAGATTACCCAAGTAGCAGGACGAGCAGGTCGCAGAGCGGCCAAAGGCCATGTGGTCATCCAAACGCGCAATCCAGAGACCGAGCTCTACAAAAATGTAATCCAAGGGGATTACGACGATTTTTATCAGTTGGAGTTGAAGGACCGCAAGACCTTTTACTACCCGCCTTTTGTGAAGTTGGTGAAGATCACCACGCGGCATGCGGTCTATGGGACTGCAGAGAAAGCGGCACATGCCTTGCATCGGGAACTAGCCAATCTTCCCCTCAAAAAAATAGTGCTTGGCCCAGAAAAGGGGAGTATTGCCCGCATCAAAAATTTGTACCAGTTGGAATCTTTGATCAAGTTGGACCGCCAAGGCGATACTCAATCCGTGTTTAAGGATCGCTTGGGGAAGATTTTGGAGGACTTGCAAGCCATCCCAGAGTTTCGATCGGTCCGCTGGATTGTGGACGTAGATCCAAGTTGAGGAGAAATTTTTAAAAGAACTGTAGCGTTTTTTGAGTGGTTTCCGTTTAGCCCAAAAGAATGAACGACTTAAGCCGAGTACCTATCGCCAATTCCTAACCAAAAGAGTTGAATTTGACCGACCAAGAGCTAATTGAGGGGTGCAAGCGTCGTTCAAAGATGCACGAGGAGTATTTTTTCAAAAAATACTACGGATTCCTCATGGGTATTGGTCGATCTTATGTCAAAAGCGAGGAGCTCGCACAGGAAATCGTGCAAGATGCCTTTCTCAAGTTCTTTGATTCGGTGGATAAGCTGGAACAAAACCCAGTCATCCTTCCCTGGTTGCGAAGGATTGCAGTCAATACGGCCATCGACTACTACCGCAAAAATCAAAAATTCAAGTTGCACGAGGAGGCAGATGGAAATCGGCTGCTGCTGGATCAGGAAAATGCGATCGAGCAATTGGGCTACCAAGAAATCATCGCCCTTCTTCAGCAGCTACCTGATGATCAGCAGCTCATCTTTAACCTCTACGAGGTAGAGGGCTACAGTCACAAAGAAATCGCAGAGAAATTGTCCATCAGTGAAAGTTCCTCACGGGTGTACCTGACTCGGGCCAAGCACAAACTACGGCAACTCATACACCTTCAATCTACCGTTTATGCAGGAAGATAAGTGGAGTAAACAACTCGGAGAACGCCTGCGTAACTTGCAGGAAGAAGCTCCCCAACCTTACCTTCCAGGAGCCTGGGAGGCTTTTGAGGCGCGCCGCAATCAAAAGCGGGGCATTCCGCTACTTTGGTGGTGGACTGGAGGCATTGCTGCTTCCTTGGCCTTGATCTTTCTTGTAGGTGGCCTTTGGACTAGTGAGCAGCAGGAGCAGAGCAGTGGCAAGCAATTGGCCTTGGAGACGCAAGTCTCTCAAAAGGAATCAGCTGCGCTGCCTGCGCAAAGCGAGGGTAATCCCGAAACACCAGCGAATGAGGGAGAAGCATTTGATAATTTTTCCAAGCAACCGAACAAAAAGCAAAGCGATAGGGATCGAAAATCATTACCAACTTCGGAGCATTTATCTAATCCTTTGGTAGCGAGCGTTGCAATATCCTCCGAGGAGCCGGTTCGAATCGTGGGATCACCTTCGAAAGCAGCAGCACAAGCCACAATAGCTGCGTCTTCAGCACAAGTAGCAGTATCACCTATTGCAAGCCTTGGGGAAGAAAAGGTTTCTGCCCCAACTAATCCGGCTGTGTCTAGTTTCACAGAAATCATCCCTTCCGAAGCGGAAGCATTGCTCGCAGCACAAAAAGAGCCCCTTGCCTTTGCTGTTGGTCTTGGACCTGGATTTGGGAACAGCAGCGAAGCCAATCAAATTACTTCAGGATCCCGAATTGGCCTAGGAATGCAGGTCGATATGGCCTTGGCGGGGAAGCTACGCATCGGTTCTGGACTCGGGGTCAACTACCTCAGTCAGGCATCTGAAGGCCAGGCATCCCTTAAATTGGTCGGTGTCAATTCCCCCATCCAAGAGAATACGCAGGTGCAGCAGGTGCAGGTAGACCTACCCCTGTATGTTCGCTATGCGCTGACTTCTTCCAAATCCATTTCGGTGCAGGCAGGTTTTTCCAACCTGTTGACTTTCAATCAATCCGCCCAACAGGAGCTGACCTATACCCGACAAGTAGCGGCCCCTGCAGATGCTTCAGCCAACTCCCTCAGTACCTTGAAAAGTGCACAGGTGGTAGAGACCTCTCCGCTTAACGGACCAAGTACTCGGTTTTTTCCTTTTGCCTTGGCTAACCTTGGGGTGAATGTGCGCGTATACGAAACCAAAAAATCAACTTATCTGCTGATGCCTTTCTATTCCTATCCCTTGCAGGATATTTCTGGAACAGGCCAAAATCCAGCGGTGTTGGGTGCTGCAGTTAAAATTACCTTCGGCACGCTCAAAAAATAGTACCCTTTTTGAATACCAAACCAACGCTACCCCAGCCCAAGAATTTCTTGGGCTGTTTTTTGTTCAGTCAGGTTAAAAATCTGATCAAGGCTTTATTTCCTTTCCCATATTTTCTAAGTAAAGCACTCCTTTTTGTTTTCTGTAAACAACAAAAAGACAAACTGTTGTTTACAGACAACAGTTTTTTCAATAGATGGATTTTAAAGCAATAGACTGGAACAAAAAAACTGCCCCTTTTTTAGAGGCAGTTTTTTAGAGTGGAAGGGTAAAGGAGGTCTGCTTTACAACTACATATCCCTAGACCTTGAATCCTTCTTTTTCCAATTGGGTTCCAAAAGGTTGTTGGTAGAATCGCTTGCCCGTAGCCTTGTACAGTGAATTGGCCAGAGCCGCGAAAACTGGAGGGAAGAAGGGTTCTCCCAATCCGGTAGGGTCCTCTTTGCTCTCCACAAAGTGTACTTCGATGGCTTTCGGAGCATCTTGCTGTCGAATCATGCGGTATTGGTGAAAATTTGTTTTGGAAGGTACCCCTTCGTTGAAGGTCAATTCTCCAAAAAGCGCATTTCCAATGGCGTCTACAATTGCACCTTCTCCCATATTTACAGAAGCATCCTTATTGACTACGATCCCGCAATCCACTGCGGCAATAACCTTGCTCACCACAGGCTTCTTGTCTTGGAGGACCATATCCACCACTTCGGCCACATAGGAATTGTGGCAGAAATAGGCAGCTACCCCTCGATGTACTCCTGCTGCAGGACTGCCCCATTTGGATTTTTCTTTGACGAGTTCCAACACCCCAGCATAGCGCTTTGCATCGTAATCGTTGTTTTCGCCCACTGGATTGGTTTCAGCACGCTTGAGCAATTCCAAACGAAATGCGATCGGATCCTTGCCCATCACTTCGGCCAGTTCATCCAAGAAACTCTGTTCGGCAGCTGCAATAAAGTTGGAACGAGGGGCACGGAAGGCCCCGATGGTGATGTTGGATTCAATCTGCCAGCCTTCCGCCAGGTAGTTGTCGATCGCCCCTGCGGGAAAGCGATTGGCATGAATGGGGGTTTCGGGGACTCCACCCGCCTTCACATGGAGCGCGAGCAACTGATTTTTCTCATCCAAAGCAGCTCTGTAGGTGGCGGAATAACTAGGACGATAGATTCCATAGGTCATGTCATCTTCTCGGCTGTACACCATTTTGATAGGGACTCCTGCTTTTTGTGAAATCAAGGCTGCTTCGACCATGTGGTGGCTGTAAGCTCTCAATCCAAATCCACCGCCCATACGAGCAAGTTTGATGCTGATTTTCTCTTTGGGAAGTCCAATTGCAGAAGCAATCGTGCCAATAATAAACTCTGGGGCTTGAGTAGGTCCATAGATTTCTGCTTTGTCCGCTGTCACATGCGCGAAGCAGTTGACTGGCTCCATGGTATTGTGTGCTAGAAATGGAGCGATGTAGGTTTTTTCAAGGATTTTGGTGGCCTTCTTAAATGCTCCTTCTGGATCCCCATCTCTGCGGAGAACATTACCTGGTTTGCTGGTGTATTCGGCCATTTTAGCCAAATGAATCTCCGTACTTTCTAGTCCTGCGGGAACCTTGACTTTTGAAGGGGTACCTCCAAATCCAGCCATGGAGAAGCTTGATTCCGGTGCTTTTTCCCAAGTCACCTTGAGCGCTTTTTTAGCTTGTAAGACTTCCCAAGTAGAGTTCCCCACGATGGCTACCAGCTCGGGAAAGGTAGCAGTATCGAAGAAATTGCGGAGGTAATCTTCCTTGAAAAGTTGGATAGCGAAGGCATCTTGGATGCCTGGGAGTGATGTCACGGAAGAAGCGTCGAATGAGCCGAGTTTCATCCCAAAAGCGGGAGGATGAACGATGGCAGCATATTTCATGCCCTCTACTTGGTAATCGATCCCAAAAAGTGGGGTACCTGTGATGATTTTTTCTAGATCAACATTCTTTTTGGATGTTCCAATGAGTGTAAAATCCTTCGGGTCTTTGAGTGCAACTTCCTCTGGTACGGGTAGGGTAGCTGCTAAGGAAGCTAGTTCTCCGTAGCCTGCTTTTTTTCCAGAAGCCTTGTGTTCCAACTGGCCTGCTGCAGCGGTAATTTCTGCGGCAGGAACCTTCCAGGTTTGTGCAGCAGCATTGATTAGGAGCTGTCGTGCAGTGGCTCCGGCTGTTCGCAACGGAGTCCAACCTTGGCGGATGCCTTGGCTGCCTCCCGTAAATTGCCGTTGGAAGCGTTCAGGCCAAAAATCGGCCTGTTCCACAAGTACCATTTTCCAGTCTACACCTAGCTCTTCAGCCAGGATCATGGGCATGGAAGTTTTGACGTTGGAGCCAAATTCTGGATTAGCCGAATACAGGGTGACAACCCCATTTTCTCCAATCTTGATGTAGCTATTGAGTTCAAACCATTCTTTGGGCAAGGTCAGTGCCTGCTCAGGAGTAGGTTTACAGCCCGCGAGCCAACTGAAACTGAGGAGCATGCCTCCCCCTGCAAGAGCGGAGACTTTCAAAAAGGAGCGGCGGTCTAATTTTGTATTTAGTGTGGACATGGCTTCTTTTTTTAGCTGTTTTGGGAGGCTGTTTTTACGGCTGCTTTGATTCGAAGGTAGGTTCCGCATCTGCAAATGTTGCCATGCATGGCGGCTTCAATTTCCTCATCCGAAGGGGATGGATTTTGGTTCAAGAAAGCTGCTGCGGTCATGATCTGTCCTGCTTGGCAATACCCACACTGGGGCACATCGTGTTCGATCCAGGCTTGCTGCACAGGATGGTCTCCATTTTCGGACAGCCCTTCGATGGTGGTGATGGCTGAAGTGCCGACACTCGATACAGGTAAAGAGCAGGAACGGGCTGCTGTGCCATCCAAATGGATGGTGCAAGCCCCACACTGAGCCATCCCGCAACCGAATTTGGTCCCCACCAACTGTAGGTGGTCACGAAGCACCCAAAGGAGTGGGGTGTTGGGGTCGACCTCTACCTGTCGGGAGGTTCCATTGATTTGAAGAGTGAATTGGGCCATGGGCTGAAATAAAAACAAAAACTATTTAATATAAGATTTTTATGTGAATGACGCTTTAAGTTGGCTATGAAAACCTTCTTTAGGACTTGAATTTTAAGGATTTGGATAATAAATAAGATCAAAATTTATAGAACTATAGGAAATTAAGATTTTGATTTATTGATCCACAAATGCAGATTCCGCCGTTCGAACCCCATGAAATGAAAAGGATTCAAGTTCTTTTCTTATTTCTGACAATTCAGAGGAGGTTAGATTGATATTTAAAGCGCCTAAATTTTCCTTTAAATGTTGAGGACTAGTTGTTCCAGGTATGGGAACAATAAATGGTTTTTGAGCCAGCAACCAGGCGAGAGCAAACTGGACCATAGTTACCTCTTTTTTCTCTGACCATTTTCGTACCACCTGCAGAAAAGGCATGTTCTTCAAAAATCCCTCTGGCGAAAAGAATGGGAGTTGGGAACGTCGATCGAGCGCGTCGAATCGACTGTATTCATTAAATCTACCAGCCAGAAAGGCTCGATGTGTGGGGCCCCATGGAACAAATCCCACTCCTAATTCTTCACAGGTGGTAAGAATTTGATTTTCAACTACACGTTCTGCAAGATTATACTCCGACTGTAATGCAGCAACTGGGAGTTCTGCATGTGCCTTTCGTAAGGTAGCAGGAGACACTTCGGAAAGTCCCCAATGCAATACCTTGCCTGCTTCTATTAACTTTTTGACTGCTCCGGCGACTTCTTCAATAGGGACATTGGGATCCATTCGGTGCAAGTAGTAAAGGTCAATGGCCTCTAGTTGAAGTCGCTTGAGTGATCCCTCTACCACCTTTGCGATGGATTCAGGGCGGGCATTTCTTCCCTTACGCTGATTGTTTTCAATCTCAAAACCAAATTTAGATGCGATTGTCAATTGATTCCGAAAGGGCTTCAATGCTTCTCCTACCAGTGCTTCGCTGCCATAAGGGCCATACACTTCTGCTGTATCAAAAAAGGTGACGCCCCGTTCCACTGCCTTCTGTAAATGTGAAATCATTTCTACTTTGGAGGGACTTGGGTTGTAAGTCCCAGACACAAGGTTCATACACCCCAGGCCAAGAGCAGAAACCTTCAATGGGCCCAAATTACGGGTGGGGAGACCTTTTGGTAACTTATCAGAAACCACTACAGATGAACTGGATGTTTCAGCGAGCAGTTGAGGAGCGGTAAGGAAGCTTGCTCCTCCTATTACTGCTTGTTTGAAAAAAAACCGTCTAGATACTTCCTTTTTAGGCGACATACCGAAATGAATTTTTTGAATTTAAAAGTGCAAATTGGACTTTAAAACACTTTATTTAAGTGACAAGTCTAGTCGTGCTGCAACTGATGCGTATCGCGTACACTGCTAAAGGTGAGGGCGAGCATTTTCCAACTATCCTGTTCGCGTTGGTACACTTCGGTCACGGTAAATTCGGTAGACACCTCATTACCTCCAACCACAGCATGCAGCGTAATGCGATTCCAAACGATCGCTGTGTTGCCAATTAGCTCGATAGCGGTATCCTTGATGTCGGCCTTTTTGTACCAAATACTGCCTGACTGGATAATTTCAAGTTCCCGAGGGGTATTCCAAGTGCCGCTCATGTGCACAAACTTGGCTTGAGGATGGAATAGGGGAGTTAGTTTGCCAATGTCTTTGTCTGCCATCCATTGCCATTTGGCAAGGGAAAGGGCTTTGATTTCATCTACAGGGTTTAATTCTTGGCCAAAACTGATTTGGATTGACCCAAAAACTAGCAAAGTGAGCAGGAGTATCTTTTTCATAAAATGTGGGATTCGGTTGAAATTTTAGTTCAATACTCTTTTAATTCCAGTGATTCTACCAATCGAAATCAAACCAATAGTTGAATAAATCAAACAAGCTGTAAGAATACGCTACAATTGGATTCAAAACCATTGTTAAAAACTGGGATTTAATCTCCTAGACTACTGATTTTGAGATTTTTAAAAAAGCCTTCTGTGCCGATATCAACCCATAAGCCAATGGAGCCTGAAGTAGTGGAACCTAGCATTTTGGTTACTAAAAAAGCAGGTGCTTTTTGTTCGTTTAGGAAAAGGGTAGCCGTCTTGTCCTTTACCACAATTTTTACCCGTATCCATTCATCTAGCCCAATGTCCGCATAGGTTTCGTATTCCCCTTGGGTAGTGGCCCTAAGTTTGTCGAATTTGTAGTCAGGGTAGGCAAAGTATTGAATGCTGTGGTTGCGTCGAAATTGGTCTTCAGCTCTTCCATTGGTTGGCCGTAAGTAGATGGATTCAAAAGCCGAGCGGTCGGCATTGATTCGAAAGGCTAGACCAATAAAACCTCTTGCCAATGCCGGTGCGGTGGGAAGCAAACGGCTCAAAATCTCTACCTCAATCATTCCATTGTCCATATCAAGGTCTTTCAGCTTGGCAAAGGTGGCTTCGTCTACCGTTGCTCCCATTCGGGTAGGATCAAAGGGAAGTGAATTTAGGTCTCGTTCAATTCTCAGCACACTTTCCCCACGCAGTTGAACCACCGTGGCTTTGACATGGGAGAGTTCAAATTCTCTTCCTTCAAAAAAGATGGTTTGGGCATGTATTCCTTGGTGAAAAAGGACCAACTGAAAGAAAAGAAAAAGAAAGTAGGTAGGGCGAAAGTTCATACAAGTCTTGGTTAAACTAGGTGCTGTTAAATTAGGAAATTAAAGGATGGAAATACAAAGTAAGGCAAAGTCTCCTTCCTCAAAATGGAGAGGAGTAAGGTAATCGTATGCGTGAAATAAATCTCTTGTAGTGAAACCAGAAATTGTTTGAAAAACATAAGTTTTCATTTGATGAATGGTAAAGAATTTTTATTCGAAAGTAGCATCTTTGTGTCCTAAAAAAGAGGTTCTGATGCATTTTACAGGAAATTGGATGGTTGAGTTAGCCAAAACTATACTTTATCAAAAATTCAAACAGCGATTTTTGCTGTTGATTTTTGCAAGTTTTTTCGTGTCTACATCCCTGAATGCGCAGGAGCAAACTCCTGCTACCCCTACGGGTCAATTTGGGGGTGTGATTACTGCTACCAACAATGGGGTGTCTATCATTCCTTCCTTTACCTTGGGTAGGCCGGCCCTCTTGTTTGATTTGAGTTTGAGCGGAGAGCGCTTTTCCTTTGATCCCATGCTTCGCTTTGGGATGGATGGCAAACCTTGGTCTTTTGTATTTTGGGGTCGCTACAAGGCCATCAAAGACAAGCCCTTTACCCTTACCCTAGGAGCGCATCCTGCCTTTATTTTTGCCGAGCGGATCGTGAAGGTCAATGGACAAGAAAAAACCATGTTTGTAAGCCAGCGATTTCTTGCCATGGAGGTGGCACCGATGTACAAGTTTTCCAAGCGCCTGAGTATGGGTCTGTACTACCTTCGAGGGCATGGTTTCAATCCCATTCCTCCGGATAACTCCAATTTTTTGGCACTCAATACGGTAGTATCAAACATTCCCGTAGGAGGGGACTTCAACCTTCGCGTCAACCCACAGTTATTTTTCCTCAAGGTGGATGATAATTCAGGTACCTACATCACCTCTAATTTTACGGTAAGCAAGCCGGGATTTCCCATCGGATTTCAAGGTTTGGTCAACCAAAAAATTAAGTCCAGTATTCCTGGAGATGATTTCATTTGGAATGTGGGTTTGCTGTACCTTTTCTCCACCCCTTACCACAAATCCAAGTAAGGAACATGGAAAAGATCGAATCTCTGGAAGAATTTTACAGAAGGAAGTTCAATTGGATTCCCGAAAACTTAAAAAACGATTTAGGGCATTTCAATTTATTTAGTGTAAAGCCCTATTTGGAAGGGAAACTGAAAGCGATTCCATACCGAAGACGGGATTTTTACAAAATCATGCTTTTCAAGGGGAGCAGTACCGTGCATTTTGCGGATCGGGTCTATGAGGTCAAAAAACAAGCCCTATCCTTCTCCAATCCCTTGGTGCCCTACAAATGGGATCATTTAAGTTCCGAGGGATCGGGGATGTATTGCATCTTCAATGCACACTTTTTCTCCAATTTTGGACACATTCAGCAGTATGAGGTTTTTCAACCTTCTGGAACCCATGTTTTTGAACTTGGGGATGAGGAAGTGGAAAAGGTAGAGCAGATTTTTGCGCGCATGGAGGCAGAGTTCAACTCCGAGTACAAATACAAATACGATTCACTTCGAAATCTAGTTTTTGAGTTGATTCACTTTGGTATGAAACTGGAGCCAGCAGGGGTACAGCAAACTCAGCATGGAACTGCTGCCTTGCGAATTGCTTCGATTTTCTTGGAATTATTGGAACGACAATTTCCCATTGACGAAAGTCATGCAACTATTCAACTTCGGGCGGCTTCAGATTTTGCGCAGCAATTGAATATCCATGTCAATCACCTCAATCGGGCAGTCAAAGAAATGACCGGGAAGACTACCACCCAATTGATTGGGGAACGGATCTTGCAAGAAGCAAAGGTGTTGCTTACGCACAGCACCTGGAATGTATCCGAAGTTGCATTTTCTCTTGGCTTCTCCGAAGTCACTCACTTTACGAATTTCTTCAAAAAACAAGCGGGCATCAGCCCAAGTTTGTTTAGGAAAGGAGGGATAGGATAAAGGGTAATTATAAATTGTACCAGGTACTAAGTACCATGAACAACCTATGAAACCAAATTTTCCATTTCTTCATTCTTCAATCGGCGTTCAGCATTCGATATTTAAAGAGTATCAAGTCGCTAGTATCAAGTGTCAAGAGAGGGAAAAGAATTCCATACTTGGTACGTTGTACCTTGTACTTAGTACAATTACCATTAATCCCTAATTTTTGCTAACATAGCACTATGCTTCACGACAGTTTTGGCCGTATTCACGATTACCTGCGTATTTCGCTGACGGATCACTGCAATTTCCGTTGCAGCTACTGCATGCCGGTGGAGGAAATGGAGTGGATGCCGCAGTCCAAACTGATGAGCGCCCAGGAAATCGTCAACCTAGCGCAAGTTTTCGTGGGATTGGGCGTAAAAAAAATACGTTTGACAGGAGGAGAGCCGCTGGCTCGAAAAGAGTTTCCGGAGATCCTGGAGCAACTTTCCGCGCTACCGGTTGAACTCACCCTCACGACCAATGGGGTCCTGATTCACAAGCACCTGGATACACTCAAAAAAGCAAAGGTTCGCTCCATCAACCTGAGTTTGGACACCTTGCAACCCGAGAAGTTTTTCAAATTAACTCGTCGGGATCAGTTTCATCAAGTATGGGACAATATCCAACTCCTTCTTCAAGCCGGTTTCCGGGTCAAGCTCAATGCAGTAGCCCTTCACGGAATGATCGAAGAGGAAGTGGGGGATTTTGTGCAACTCACGGAAAAGTTGCCCATTCATGTGCGATTTATTGAATTTATGCCCTTTTCTGGCAATCACTGGCAAAGCAAGCAGGTGGTGACCGCCGCAGCGCTTCTTGAACGTATCCAATCCAGATTTGCCGTCGCCAAACTGGATGATCAGCAGCACGACACGGCCAAAAAATACCAGGTTCCGGGTTTTGTAGGCACTTTTGCCTTCATCACCACCATGAGTGAGCATTTTTGCGGCAGCTGCAACCGACTTCGACTTACCGCGGATGGAAAAATCAAAAATTGCCTCTTTGGCAAGGAAGAATTGGATCTCCTGGGTGCTTTACGAAAGGGTGAAGAGGTAGCGTCGATTATTCGCCTTTCCTTGTCTAGAAAGCATGCCGCTTTGGGAGGTCAGTTTGGGGCGGATTACACGCAAGCCAACCCAGAAGCCATCGAAAACCGCAGCATGATCAGCATAGGAGGATAATGAAAGAATTTATAGCCGTTCAAGAAGCCAAAGAAATCCTACAGGGCCTTTCCCTTTCCGGGGAAAAAGTGCAGTTGCCCTTGCAAAAAGCACTGGGATATTGGACAGCCAGACCCATCCATGCACCCATGCAGGTGCCCTCCTTTGACAACTCGGGAATGGATGGCTATGCCTTTGCTTGGGAGGATGGGGGAGCTAGTCGGCAGTTGGCTCAAGTAGTGCAGGCAGGAACTTTTCCAGATTTTACTCTGCAACCCGGAACCGCCGTTCGGATATTTACAGGGGCACCAGTTCCCAAGGGTGCTGATACCGTCGTGCAGCAGGAATGGGTTCGAGTAGAAGGAGACCGTATATTTTTTGAACTTGAAAAGTTGACCCAGGGGATGAACCTCCGCCGTGCAGGCTCCCAGTGTGAACAGGGGCAGTTGGTTTTGCCAGAAGGCACACGCATCACCCCAGGAACACTTGGGCTCTTGGCTTCTCTGGGTGTAGAGGAGGTAACCATTTTTGCAGCACCTCAAGTGAGCATCATCCTGACTGGAGATGAGGTGGTGGAGGTAGGGCAGGCCCTGCAGCCCGGACAAATCTACAATGCCAATGGACCGGCGCTTCTCGGCTACCTCAGTCAATTGGGAATCTTGGACGTGAAGGTGTATAAAGTGAAGGATGATCCCACAGAGGTCAATCGTGTGATTGGAGAAGCGCTAGCCTCCTCCGATGTGTTGTTGCTTACAGGAGGAATTTCGGTAGGCGATTTTGACTTTGTCAAGGAAGGATTGGTAGAAAACGGGGTAGAAACCTTGTTTTACAAAGTCAAGCAGAAACCTGGCAAACCACTTTTGGCTGGAATGAAAGGCAGTAAGTTGGTGTTTGCCCTACCGGGCAACCCTGCTTCGGTGCTGACTTGCTTCATGCAGTATGTGAAGCCGAGTTTAGGTCAGTGGATGGGAAATCCAGCCGCTTGGGAGCAGGCTAGAAGTTACCCCTTGGCCACCAACTGGGAAAAGCAGGTGAAGTTGACCGTATTTCTTAAAGCGCGTTTGGTAGCGGGTGTAGTGGAAGTCTTGCCTGGGCAAGAATCCTTCAACCTCCTTTCTTTTGGATCGGCAGATGGTTTGATCGAAATCAGTGAGGAACAACAATCCCTGAAGGAAGGAACTTTAGTACCGTTTTATCCCTGGTAACATGGAAAATTGGGACTATTTCTTGTACCTGTTGATGCCCTTTGCGGCCTTTATGTATGCTGCCGTAGGACACGGAGGAGCGAGTAGCTACCTCATGATTTTGGCTTTGATGGGCTTTGCCCCACAGGAGATTCGTCCTTCTGCCTTGATCTTGAACGTATTTGTTTCCCTGATTTCATTTTTGAATTACCGGAAAGCAGCAGTCTTCCCCATGCGGCTATTCCTAACTTTGGTGATTTTCTCCGTTCCGGCAGCCTACCTTGGCGGGCGGATTTTGTTGGATGCCACGATTTACAAACAGGTGTTGGGGGTATTGTTACTTTTTCCAGTGCTTAAATTTGCAGGACTGTTCCCGGTCTCCGCACAACCCAAATTCACCCAGCAGCCCTGGATGGTAGCCCTATTGGGAGGAAGTATTGGATTGCTTTCTGGGATGATTGGGATAGGTGGAGGGATTATTCTTTCGCCCATTTTGCTCCTTTTGGGCTGGTTGGGGGTGAAAGAAACAGCCGCCGTAAGTGCGCTTTTTATTTTTGTGAATTCGATTGCTGGATTTCTAGGGGCTTCCGTGTTTCAGGTGGAGTTGAGTCCCCAACTGTGGATGATCCTTCCGCTGACCGTGGCTGGCGGAGCATTGGGAGCCTATTTCGGGGCCAAAAAATGGACTCCCAAATTCCTGACCTACCTCTTGGCTTTTGTGCTGGCTTTTGCTGCAGTGAAACTTTTGATGGGGTAATGTAATGAGAGTTAAAGTAGAAATACAATCGAAATAGTGTAGAAATAGACTTCGCTTCGCTTCGTGAAATAATGAAGAGAAATGCGATGGGAATAGAGTAGAAATACCCGCCGCGGCGGGCCACTTTGTTAAATAAGTTGAACTAACATCTGGATTCCCTATTTCACCGAGCGTGCCTGCCCGCCGCGGAGGGCTCGGTCTATTTCTATCGTATTTCTATTGTGTTTCAATTCAATGCCTTCCAAGTACCTTGTTCACTATCACTTGATTCCTTATTTTTAAAAAAAGTTTTTATCTCCATGCCGGATCGAATTCGACTCAAAGCCTTTGGAATGCTCGCTGAAAAGATGGGTACTGACTCCCTTGAAATTGAGAATCCGGGTTCCTCGGAGGCGCTTAGACGGCAGTTGCTGCAACAGTTTCCTGCGCTCCAATCTCTTACTTTTCGCATGGCGGTGGACCGAAAAATCATACAAGCAGAAACCGATATTTCTGCAGGACAAGAAATCGCCCTTTTACCCCCTTTTTCCGGAGGATGACCATGGATAGATTTGAAAGACAAGTGATTTTGCCGGGCTTTGGTCCCGAAGGCCAATCCAAACTCAAGCAGGCTTCCGTGCTCGTTATCGGTGCAGGAGGACTGGGTTGCCCGGTTTTACTGTACCTGGCCGCTGCAGGGGTTGGAAGAATCGCAGTGGTCGATGGGGATGTTGTTTCCCAATCCAATCTCAATCGCCAAGTACTCTACGGAGAAAAGGATCTGGGAAAAAATAAAGCCGAAACAGCCATTCGCTATTTTCAAGAAAAGTACAGCGACATTCAATGGACGGCGATCTCAGAATTCATCACGGTAGACAACGCCCAAGCCTTTATATTTCACTACAACCTAGTCATCGATGGCTCGGACAATTTCCCTACCCGCTACCTGGTCAACGATGCCTGTGTGCTCCTCAAAAAGCCGCTCGTCTATGGGTCCATTTACCAGCACGAAGGGCAAGTTTCGGTATTTAATGTAGGTACGAATCCCTGCAATTACCGGGATGTATTTCCCAATCCTCCCGCTCCTCAAGAAATCCCTTCCTGTGCCGAAACGGGCGTTCTTGGGGTTTTGCCAGGAATTATTGGGAATCTGATGGCCCTGGAAGCAATCAAGGTGTTGTCTGGTCTCGGCAAGCCACTCAGCAATAAATTACTCTTGTTTACTAGTCTGGATACAAAGTTTCAGGAATTGGAAATCAATCCCAATCCGAGCTCCCAATCGGCTATCCCTATTTCTTGGAATGATTTTCACCAACGGGATTACGCCTTGGCCTGTGAAGGAGTGCAGCAACTCACCTGGAACGAGGCGATGAAACTCATGGGGCAGGAGGTGGCCTTTGTAGATGTGCGCGAACCTGGGGAAGAGCCTCCTCTGGAATGTACTGGTTTGGTGAAGGTGCCTTTTTCCACCCTATCCAAGGAATTGGATCGCTTTGAGGAGGCGGAGGAGATTCTCTGCTTTTGTCAAAGTGGAGTTAGAAGCCAAAAAGCGGCGCAGCTCCTACAGGAAACCTATCCAGACAAAAAAATATTCTCCATTCGTGGAGGCATCCAAGCGCTGAAATCCTAAACTCCATGGAAAAAGAACGCAAACCCAAAAACATTTTCGTTCAAGGACCTATCCTTCCGGAGAAAATTGCCCAGTCGATTGCCAATCATGCCAGCAAAACAGACATTGGCGGGCATTCCATTTTTTTGGGTCAAATCCGAGCCGATGAAAAACCAGAAGGAAAAGTGATCGCCATCGAGTATACCTGCTACGAAGAAATGGCGCTAGAAAAGGCCTTTGAAATTCGGGAAGCTGTCTTTGCGAAGTACCCATTAACCTGCATGCACATCTACCATAGCCTCGGGGAAATCAAGGTGGGTGAAATTTGCCTCTTCGTTTTTACCTCCTCCAAACACCGAAAAGCAGCCATGCAAGCCTGTGACGAACTGGTGGAGCGAATCAAGGCCGAACTACCCATTTGGGGCAAAGAAATCCTAGATTCTTCGGCCACCCAATGGAAGGTGAATACCTAATTCGTGTAAGGATTTATTGGCTCTGTAAAAAAGTCTTGAATTCTTCCGTGTTGAAGTTGCTCATCCCTTGCTGGTAAAAGACGATTTTACCTTCCTTATTGACCACTAGGGTGGTGGGGATGGATTCGCTTTGCAAACTTTTATTCAGGCCGTAACTCGCATGCACTACTGGAAAAGACCAACTTTTTCCTTCCATAAATTCTTGACTTTTTTGCTTGTTCTGGTCCAGTCCAATCATCAAAAATTCGAGATCAGGGGTATCCTTAACCGCATCGTAAAGATCGGAAATGTGGGGCATCTCTGCGCGGCAAGGCCCACACCAAGAAGCCCAAAGGTTGATAAATACGGTTTTGCCTCGGTAGGATTGTAGGTCGATGGTATTTCCTTTGAAATCGGTAAACTGTCCGCGGTAGTCAAACTTTTGGTCGGTGAGGTCTGGTACCTCAATGCTGGGCTTCATCAAACCTGTGGCGAGCAGGACAGACTGCAAGGCCCCTTGAATCACAGGGAGTAGGCCTGAAAAGTATAAAAATGCAAAAACAGCCAAAATTGCTCCCCAAGATGTAATCTCCTTTTTCCAGTTCATTTACCTTTTTGTTTAAATCGCGTCCCCTTCGTGTTCTCCTTAAAGACCAATAGATAAAATTACGCACAGAATCTCAGTTGCTTAGTGACCTAGCGCACATTTTAACTGGTTCTCTTGATTTCCAACTGTATCTTGTACCTATAAAATCCCAGTACCCTCACATGAATTACGACAATAAGATTGCATCCGAATTGGGCGTTAGGCCCCAACAAGTTAGCGCTACGGTGGCGCTGCTCGAAGAGGGTGCCACGGTGCCCTTTATCTCACGCTACCGCAAGGAAGCCACGGGAACCTTGGACGAGGTGCAAGTTGCTGCCATTCGGGATCGACTGGAGCAACTGAAGGAATTGGATAAGCGTCGCGAGGCGATCCTCAAGTCGATTGAGGAGCAAGGAAAGTTGACACCCGAACTGAAAAAATCCATCGATCAAGCCGAAACCATGGCTAGGTTAGAGGATATTTACCTGCCTTACAAACCCAAGCGCAAGACCAAGGCCTCGGTGGCCAAGGAAAAAGGTTTGGAGCCCTTAGCAACGCGTATTTTTGCGCAGCATCCCTTGGATATTCAAAGCGAAGCCTCCAAGTACCTAGATGCCGAAAAGGAGGTGGCAACCGTAGAAGAAGCCTTGCAAGGTGCCCGAGATATCATTGCGGAATGGGTGAGTGAAAATGCTGCAGTGCGTGGCAACCTCCGCACCTTATTTTTGAAAGAGGGGGTGTTTGCTTCCCGCGTGATTGCAGGCAAGGAAGCGGAAGCGGCCAAGTACAAGGATTACTTTGACTGGTCCGAACCCATCAAAACTGCCCCATCTCACCGGGTATTAGCCATGCGTCGAGGGGAAAAAGAAGGGTTTTTGCTCTTGGATGCACTTCCAGAAGAGGGAGCAGCAGTTGCGGCATTGGAACGAGAAATCCTGACCGCTGGGAGCAATGCATGCGTGGAGCAGGTAAAAATAGCCATCAAAGACGCCTACAAGCGCCTACTCAAACCGAGTATTGAAACAGAAATTCGCCTTCAAACTAAGAAGAAAGCTGACGAGGAAGCGATTCGTGTATTTGCTGAAAACCTTCGCCAACTCCTGCTTGGAGCCCCGCTGGGAGAAAAAGTGGTGATGGCCATCGACCCAGGCTTCCGCACCGGCTGTAAGTTGGTGTGCTTGGGTGCGCAGGGTCAACTCCTGCATTACGAAAACATTTACCCGCACGAGCCACAGCGACAGACCGCTGCGTCAGGAGCGACGGTCAAGACCTTGGTGGACAAGTTTTCCGTGCAGGCAATTGCAGTGGGCAATGGGACTGCTGGGCGAGAAACAGAAGCCTTTGTGAAAAGTCTGGGACTTAGCAAGTCGGTGCAGGTCGTGCTGGTCAATGAATCGGGAGCGTCGATTTACTCGGCCTCTGAGGTGGCAAGAAATGAGTTTCCAGACCTTGACCTCACTGTGAGAGGAGCAGTATCCATCGGCAGGAGGTTGATGGATCCCTTGGCGGAGTTGGTGAAAATTGACCCCAAATCCATCGGGGTAGGGCAGTACCAACACGATGTGGACCAGCAAGCCTTGAAGAATTCCTTGGACGACACCGTGATATCGGCCGTAAATAAGGTAGGCGTGGAGGTCAATACGGCCTCCAAGGAATTGCTCACCTATGTGTCAGGCCTAGGTCCTCAATTGGCGCAAAATATTGTGGCTTTCCGTCAGGAGTTTGGGCCTTTCAAGAGCCGTGCGCAACTCAAAAAAGTACCTCGCTTGGGCGATAAAGCATTTGAGCAGGCAGCTGGATTTTTACGAATCCGAGATGCCAAACATCCCCTAGATCAATCAGCCGTGCATCCCGAGCGCTACGAACTGGTGGAAAAGATGGCGAAAGACCTCAAGGCCTCCGTTCAGGACTTGATGAGTTCTGAGGAATTACGCGCCAAAATTTTGCTTCAAAACTATGTGTCGGAGACGGTAGGTATCCCTACGCTTCAGGATATTGTGGAGGAACTGGCTAAGCCTGGACGTGATCCTCGTTCCAGTTTCGAGGTATTCCAATTTCAAGATGGGGTCAACTCCATGGCGGATCTAAAAGTTGGGATGAAACTTCCCGGAATCATTACCAACATCACCGCCTTCGGTGCCTTTGTAGACATTGGGGTACATCAGGATGGATTGATTCACTTGAGCCACTTGGCAGATCGATTTATCAAAGATGCCAACGAGGTGGTGAAAGTGGCCCAGCAGGTAGAAGTCACTGTTTTGGAAGTGGATATCGCACGCAAGCGCATTGCCTTGAGTCGAAAGGCAGATCCTTTTGGAAGCAAACCGGAGAAAAAGCCGGCCCCACAGGAGGTTAAAAAACCTAGCCCTGAGCCAGAAGGGTCGATGGCGGATAAGTTGGCTTTACTCAAGGGGCACTTTAAAAAATAAGGATTCAACGAGACGATGCGCTAGGCTAGTCTCGTTCCTCGTCTTTGTACATTTCCTTGTACTTATCCTCGTCCATGCCCTTGCTGAAGCGGCGTAGGTTGTAGGTGAAGGAAAATAGCACGTATTGCTGCAGCACGTTGGTTTGGATATCTTCAACAAAGGTTTCGCTGATGTTTCTCCGCACGTTTGCATTTTGGTTGAGTAGGTCTACCACCTGAAGGCTGACCTCACCCCGTTGATTTTTGAACACTTTTTTGCCCAGGCTCATATTTACCAGGGAGAAATTGTTGTTGAAACCCGCATTTAGGCCGGTATTGATCTGGTGGTTTAGGTCTAGGCGGTAGATGATCCCTTTCCAAAAGATCCAGTTGAAATTTACGCGGAAGCGCTGTTGAAAAAACTGTGTATTGCTGTTGGGGTTGAGCGTGTTTTCAACGCGGTTGACCGAAGAGCGCGAGGAGAGGTTGAAGTCCAGGTTTTCACTGATGCTGCTCGCTAGGGAGATTCCCGTACTCAGGCGTTGCGAGGTATTGAATCCGATGATGTCATTGATTTGCCCAGGTCTTCGGGTGAGGCCTGCGCCTGCGTTGATGTTGAGTTTGGATTTGATCAGGCCAATAGGCATGCCGTAACTCGCCCAAGAGCGCACTTCCCAAAATCCATCCAGGTTGACCGGCTTGATCAGTTGGGACCCTTTCTGTAAGGTGATGCCCTCTGGCAAAACCTGGGCTTCACTAGCGATCAAGGTGCTGTTGCTGATGAATCGGTTGGTGAGGGAAGAACTCGTAAACAAGAACCAGCTGCGGTCTGTATCGGGATTTTGACTTCGGAAGCGGAGGCGTACCTCATGGCTGTAGGATTGGTCCAAGTCTGGGTTACCGGTACGGAACTGCAGAGGATTGGAATTGTCCAATACGGGCTGCAACTGGCGGATCTGAGGTTCGGCCGTTTCGGTATCGTAATCGATCTGGATATTGGTGGTAGGGGAAAAGATGTATTCCATCCGCATCGTGGGCAGCACCGCTGCAAACCTGCGTTCCAAGGCGAAGGCCTTCGGGAACTCTTGCTGGTTGTCCAATTTTGCATTTTGGTACAGCACCTCAGTTTGGAATTTAAACTTCTCCGAACTGTACTGGTAGCCCAATTCGGTTTCCTGGGTGAGGTAGTCGCTGACAAAGACGTTGGTCAGTAAGGAATCTAGTTCGGTAGCCCCTTCTTCAAAATCTCCTCCAATCACATTGTTTACCCGCGTATCGGAGTCGTTGGTTCGGTTACCGATTTCGTATTCGATTTCCAGCTGGCCCGCTTTCCCGATTTTCTCGGTGAAGGATAGACCTGTTTCCCAACGGGTACCAATCCGCTCTCGAGACGTTTGTTGGGCAAGTACGTCGGTGCGGTTGCCACTAGGCTGGAAATAGGTGGTATTCGCTATTCGGTCTGAAACATCCCGATCGAAACCCTGGTGAAGAATTGAGCGCCAGGTGAGGGAGCGGCCGGGTTTATCAAATTTATGGCTGTAGATCAGTCGATTGAAGAAGTCCACTTCCTTGTAGGTTCCGGTCCGTTGGTTGTCCACCTGGTTGATGGGGTTAATTCCGTTGTTGGTTTGCCCAAAAAAGGAGGAATTTTCAGTTTCCACATTGGCCTCCAAACGGGGGATGTAGAGGATTTTATTTTTCTCGTTGGGACTGTATTCCAGTCGGAGGTTGGCAGTATGCCGTTGGCTGGTGCGGACATCCCGTGAATTTTCTTGGTAGCTCACGTCTGATTGATCAGCGGTCACAAAGTCCCGCACGCGATTGACTAGGCCCAGGTTGGTATTTTGGGTGTAACCGTAGTTGCCGGTCACCTTAATCTTTTTTCCCCAGAGGTCGCTGTAGTTCATCCCCAATAGGCTGGTCGTGACGATTCCTTCTTGGGGTCTGCCTTCCGTTTGGGTATTGGCATCACTGGAGTAGCTGAGTTGGTTGACATTGTTGGCCAAACCTGTAACCGTGATGCGTCGGTCTTCGTCAAAGGCATTGATACTGGCCCCCGCGAGGTAGCGGTCATCTGAGCCGAAGCCTGCGGTAGTCTTTCCAAACTGCCCTTTTCTTCGGTTCGGTTTGGTGATGATATTAATCGTTTTGAGGCGCTCTCCGTCGTCAAAGCCACTTACTTGGGATTTTTCACTTTTCTGGTCAAAAATCTCAATGCTTTGAATGACTTCAGCGGGAAGATTTTGAAGGGCTGCGCGCACATCTGTTCCGAAGAAGGGTTTGCCGTCCACTAGAATTTGGGCGATATTTTCTCCTTGGGCCTGCAGCACGCCTCCTTCTGAGATCACGCCAGGCAATTTTTCAATCAGAACCTGCGCACTGGCATCCTTCATGGTGCGGAAGGCATCCGCATTGAAGAGGGTGGTATCCCTTTTTTGAGTGCCTGTTGCTCTGCTAGCCGCAACCACCACCTCGGATAGGGCCTGCTCTTCTTCTCGGAGGGAAAGGGTTCCCAGTTGGGTATCCGATTGGATGTCCAAGGTTCTGTACAAGACTTGGTAGCCGAGGTATTGAATTTTGAAAAGGTAAACACCCTCTTTGATGGAGTTGATTTCAAACTGCCCGTCTACCTCTGAGATGGTTCCGGCTACCTGAGTAGAATCAGAAACCCGGAGCAGCAGGACGTTGGCATAGGCAATGGGTTCGGTTTTGCCTGCTTCAAGGACCGTTCCTTTGAGGCTGTAGGTTTGTGCCTGCAATTCAAGCAGACCAAAAAATAAGGCAATCGTCAGTAAAAGGTATTTCATAGTTGGCCTGAGACAGAAGTGCTCTTGGAGTTCTTGCCATCCGCTACTTCCTATTACAAAGAAAGGAGTGAAAAGGTTTAGAATCTTCGAGTATTGGCTGAGCGGTTTATTTTTCGGTTTAACGAGCAATACGGCCCTTTTTTGAATTTCCATCTTTGTTTTGAGGTCCATTTTTCTCTTTTCCGACAATTACTGTCTCAAAATATGTTTATTTTAAAAACATTTAAATGTTTATTAAAGTAACATTATTACTTTAGCACCTGTAAACGTCACGCACATGAACGAAGCCGCATCCATTCGCATCACGACCAAGGCCCTTTCTTCGGGCAACTGTCAGGTCAAGTTTTTTATTGAAGACGAGGAGAATCCCCAGTACGGGTACTTGCTTTTGCACGAGACCAAACCAGTAGGAGCTATCTTAGAAGAGATCAAGGTTCGCATGGCTCGCAGAAGGGAATCCCTGCGGCAATCCAATCCATTTATTTCCATTGCTCCGAGTCAAGACGATCACCATTTTTACCTTTTTTCCGCATGAGTCACCTAGCCGCTAACCTTCGCTTTTTGAGAAAGCAAAAGAACCTGACCCAAACCGAATTGGCGGAACAGTTGGATGTGCAGCGCACCATGATCTCTGCCTATGAGGATGGGCGCTCCGAGCCCAAACTCTCTACTTTGCTTATACTTTGCAATTTGCTGGGAGTAGGAGTGGAGGAGTTCCTGTCCCATGACATTGAATCCAGAGGCAGGATGGCGCTACAGCCACGCAATCTACAAGTGTTGACCATCGCTGCGGACGACTCCGATCGGGAGAATATCACCTGGGTGACTCAGAAAGCATCCGCAGGCTACCTCAATGGTTTTGCGGATCCAGAGTATATGGAGACGCTACCCCAGTTCCATCTGCCCAATCTGTCCAGACAAGCCACCTATCGGGCCTTCGAATTGGCTGGGGACTCCATGCTGCCCTTGATTTCGGGCACAATTGTCATTGGTTCCTACGTGGATCAGTTGAAGGAAATCAAGAGCGGGAAAACCTGCGTGCTAGTCACCCAAACCGAAGGAGTAGTGTACAAACGAGTGTTTAACTACCTGGCGGAAAACGGGAAGTTATTTTTGGTTTCGGACAACGAGATTTACAAGCCCTACGAAGTGCGTGCCGAGGAGGTACTGGAAGTTTGGGAGGCCAAAGCCTTTATCAGTACGGACTTTCCCAACCCTGGGGACAAAAAGAAGCCTCTAAACCTAGAGGACCTGGGAGAGATGATTCGAGATATTCACGCGGATTTGAAGCGAATTACCAGGTAATGCGGCCGTAATTCTAGGGCAGAATAGGGGTAAAGTTTCTAGGGAACCTTAGTTCGCATCCAGCAAGCGATCAAAGCCGGCTTTGATTTTGCCTACTGCATCTACTGAAGCATGGCTGTTGACCACGCCTTTGCCCAGCTCGTGCCAAAAGCCATCTCCACATTCGATGTAGGACCCTCGTTTACTCCCTGGGGTATCTTTGGCTTGTTCGTAGCGGTAATCCGGCATAAAAACAACTTTCATCAAGTCAATGGCCCCTTCCCAAGAAATCTTCTTGGAAACATCCGAGCGGAGAACCACTGCCTCTCTATTGGAAAAGTGAATAGTCAAACTCAAATCTAGGATTTGCTCTCGCTCTACTTTTCTGTACTGAACAGTGAGTGGAGCCTCTTTCTTTTCGAGTTCGTAAATGGCCTGAATCAGGTCCTGAGCCATCAGCTGCCACTCTTCTTGATTGGAAGGAATCTTCAAACCTTCGCTTTTGCTTCCTTCCATGGGCGTCAAGGTAATTCCTCCCTCATCTATCCCTTTTTTGGTCCAACGACTCGCCTGCAGGAGTTGCTTGATTGGTCCAATCCACACCGAAGGTACATTGCCTTGGAACCGGTAATCATCCTCCAAACTAAAGCCCTCGTCAAAAATTTCTTCCTCAGTAAGTTCCTCTCGATCGGTGTAATGCAGGTCAAGTTGGGCACTTAAGTTGCCCTTGGACCAATCCAAGGCAAGCCGAAATACGTGGCTGAACGGTGGAGGGACAATTCCTGAATCGTATTCCAATACAAGTCCTGTGGTCGTGGGATGTAAACTCATCGGTGTAGCTTTTCACAAAAGTATGGTTTTTTAGGGATTTAACTGGTTATTTTGCCTACCCAAGCCGATATCCATGGAAGACCAACTCGATTACATCAGTCAAGCCATTTACCAAAATTCTTACGTCGTTGTAGATGATTTTGTGGACGAATCGTACCGAAAGGCCCTTTTGAAGGAACAAACTGATTTATTGAATCAGGGTCAATTTAAAAAAGCGGCAGTCGGTAAGGGAGATCAGAAGCAGGTTCGTGCCGAAATCCGAAGTGATGAGGTGCTCTGGATGGATCCAACTGCACTAAGCCCTTTGCAGGTAGTTTTTTGGGAAAAAATAGAGGAACTGAAGCAGGTGCTCAACCGTCGTTGTTTCCTGGGATTAAAATCGTTTGAAGGCCACTTTGCACGCTATCCCATTGGATCTTTTTACAAGCGCCACCTGGATCAGTTTCATGCCGTACCGCACCGCATCGTCACGGTGATCTTGTACCTCAACGATACCTGGACGGAGGCAGATGGGGGACAGCTGCGCATGTATTTCCCCCAGGAAGATGGAAGTGAACGGCTAGAAGATGTGCTGCCGGTTGGAGGTAGACTCGTCGTGTTTTTGAGTGAAGAGATTCCTCACGAAGTCATGCCAACCCAGAAAGAACGAATTTCGATAACGGGCTGGCTTCGGAATATCGACTAGCGAAGGCTGATTTCTAAGGAAACAGCGGTTTTTCCCAAAACGAAGGCAGCCTTCTCGAAGGATGGAGGGCCAAAGTAAACCTTTGGGTTGTTGGAAAAGCCGAATTTTTCGGTGGGATAGCCTACTGCATTGGTGCTCAACTTCCCATTGTTGTCTAGATCGTGAATTACGCCGATTGCATAGGTACCAGCGGGTAGGTCGGTAAGTTTGAAGCTTGCTTTTCCACTCTTGGGGGGGAGTGAAATGCTCCGAACTGCCTGTTTGACCTGATCAGGGAACCCGCTAGGCTTGGAAAACACCAAGATGCGAATGCTCCCGGCATCACTGCTCGCTCCGCTGATGGACACCTGAAGGCTTGTTTGGTTGCTTTGTCCCAGCGTTTCCAACGCAAAAAATAGGCTAACTAGAAGGAATAAGTAGTCCATAAGGGAGCGGCTGTAGTGTGACGGTTGATCTTTCTAGTAGGGGTATACGCAAATGCTGCTTTAAAGTATATCTTTTTTGGAACTTCATACTTTCCTAGAATTTGCTTAAGCCCTGCCTCGAGTGCAAGTCGCTTGTTTTCTTCCCCTGTTCCCTCCACATACAAGACCAATTGCTCTCCCAAACGGCTGTCTTTCTCCCCATACAAAAAATAGGCGCATCCTGGGCAAGTTTCCTCGAGAAGAGGAGCAATTCGGCGTTCCAATTGTTCAGGAAAAAGCTTGATTCCTCCAGAATTCACGACAAAATCAGTCCTTCCTATCCAAGTGAACGTATTTTTTGACCGAAGTTCAATTGTGTCATTCGTTTGTATTTTTTCAGACCCACTCATCGGAGAATGAATCCAAAGGCAATCCTGTTCATTGATTCCGATGGCTACTCCCGGTAGGGCTTGGTACACCAATTCACCTTCTTTGATGGGAGCCAAGGCGATGTGTGAGACCGTTTCGGTCATGCCAAAGGATTGCCAGGCTCGAATTCCCAGTTGAACCAGGCCCTGCTGGATTTTGTGGGGTAAAGCGGCTCCTCCGATCAGTACATGGGGGATAGACTGGAGTAGTTTTCGGCTCTTTTCTTCGGCCAAACCCGCTTCCACCTGGAGGGGAACTAGCGCAACGAAGGTAAATTGTTCCTCTAGGCCCAATAAAGGATTTGCACTAGGTTCGACCAAGGTGATTGGGCAATCCCAAACTAGGGCGCGTACCAGCATCATTTTTCCTGCGATAAAGGAGGGATTTAGGCAGCAGAGCAGGTGCTCCCTGGTAGTTGTTCCGAAAAAGGCCCCAGTGGCGGCTGCGCTGGCTTCCATTTGGGTTCGGCTGAGGACTTGCAACTTGGGTGCTCCAGTAGATCCAGAGGTTTGTTGCATGAAGGTTTCCTGTCCTGCCAACCAATCCCTACAGAATGCAAAGGCTACCTGAGCAACTTCCGGAAGTTCCTCCAAGATGGGTAGGGCTTGGCTAGTGCTGTAATGATAAGACTGGTAGCGAAGTTGAAACATACGCGTGGTGGAGATGAGAAAGGAAACTGTATTCTTAACAAATTTCGTCAGCTTCGGTTAACTTGCACAAAAATGTGATTTTTAAATCAAACGATCATGATTAA
>JACCDV010207712.1_pt1 | contig 48466 bp, 60 predicted proteins | sample 7446131 | NCBI WGS metagenome assembly JACCDV01 (sample SAMN15323448, study PRJNA562643) | freshwater metagenome | isolation source: river surface water | place: USA:Blue River Watershed | collected 2017-08-17
CCACCCCATCAAATATAACTCGTAATGAGATCACAAATCTCATTCGGCATCCTTGTAGCACGAAGGATATGATTGACTGCAACCTTGTGCATGTCGTGTTTGCGCTGCAGTTTGTTTAGCATGAACAGCGAAAACTCAAAGTGATTTCCCGCCAATCGACCCCAATATACCGGCTTGTTGTGTTCAAGAGCAGCCCTGACTAGGGATATGGTCATGACTGGGTTAGAGCACAACTCAAACCAATTCCATGGCTTGTGGATATTGGCGACCACAAAATCCGGATCGAGCGTGTGATTCCACGATAGATTAACAAAGTTCCACGGCAAATGCAGATTTTGTTTGACCTCATCAAAATCGACAATTTCGGAGAGGTAACTCCAATCCCATGGCAATTCTGGATGCTCCACAATAAAGGACACTGGGAACTTGCGATACCTGTAAAACCTTGGAATGTCCCATGGTTTCTGAGGATGTTCTGCAAGAAACTCGCGTGTGATTACATCGTGTTGCGACAGCATCTGCCAATCCCAGGGTTTGTCAATGTTGACACGGATAAAATCCAATGTAATGGAAGGATTGAGTGACATGATACCCCAATCCCATGGCAATTTGAGGTTCGCCATGATAAAATCGGGTGTCATCTGTGGACTCCTGGACAGTCTACCCCAATCCCATGGCAGATGGCGATTTGTCAAGATAAAGAATCGTGACAAATATGGATTGTCCGAAATCCGGTCCCACCTCCATGGCAATTCGGGATGTTCCGCGAGAAACTTCTCGGTGACGATTGCTGGATTCCATGACAATGACGCCCAATTCCATGGTTTGTCGAGATTGGCCAAGAGAAATTCCGGAGTAATGGACACATTGAGGGACAATAAATCCCAATTCCAGGGTTTGTCAATGGTGGCCATGATCAATGCCGGAGTAATGGCTTTGTTTCTCGACAAGAGACGACGATAATCCCATGGTTTGTCGGGATTGGCTAGGATAATCGCTGGAGAAATTGCTGGATTGAAAGACAAATCCTCATAGTTTTGAAATTTGTCCGGGTATGCTTTGATGAGAGTAAACAACATACTCTTCCCAGTTCCGTATTGACGGATCAAATTGATGTCTTCAGCATGAGAACGCATGGTTGGTTGGGTTATATTGATATATAACAATCATATTTGTTTTTATTTGTGCCAGTCACGCGAGTCATTATCAATTTATACTCGTGTGACTCGCGCAAGTAAAAACAAATACGATTATTATATATCAACATATTTATATGATGATAACATAATATGTGTGATATAACTAAAAAAGAGATTGTACAGATCATGGAACAACATCGGATTTATGTGTGTGATATTGCTTATAACAACGTGGTCAAAGCCATTCGTGCGGCTGCTCAGTGTGGTGATGAGTCAATTGAAGTCACATGTAAACATAAATATATTCGTGATTATCTACTACAAAAATTTTCATCTTTCGAAATCATCATTTATGATGTACTAAACATTCGGATTGTATGGTTTGATGATAATAGTGGAACAGGGACACCTGTGAGAGTAAAGGTATGATTTATGTGTTAGTGTATCAATAACATTTTACGTGAAAAAAATATATGATCATTATAATTCAACTACTACCATGTCTTACCTAACTGCATTTGCTGCTTTTCAAAGTACAGTGTCGATGGAAGTGGCCGAAATTCAAAAGGCCATCACAAAGGAAACGACCGAATTTCAAAAGGTCATGTTGAAGGAAGTGGCTAAATTGCGCCAGGTTGTGTTGAAGGAAGCGGCCGAGTTGCACAAGGTTATGTCAAAGGAAGCGGCTGAATTGAGGTATGTGAGGAGATTGGTGAGAGATATTCCCACCTCTGAATCTGCCCGGACCAGAGAAATGGTCGAGGAAAGCGTGAAAAAGGCCAGGTATGAGAGAATGATGCAACAAATGGAACTCAAAAAGCTGAACAAGCTCATGATCAAGGAAATGGAGGGAAAGGGGAAGGGGAGACGGGCCAGGAAGCGAAGGATGCAACAAGAAGCGACTCGTGGTGATGAGGAGATACTCAACGAGGTTGGTGCTAGATTTCTCTCGTGTCATATCTCCTGTTTATAGTGTTTGCGAGTCTCTCGGACCTTTATGGCACTGGCGCCAATTCGTAGAAATTAAAGTGAAGGTGGAAGCATAAATAAAACAAACTACGTTACTAATATTCGTTATTTATAAATGATGACAAATAATGTCACCAATTGAATACAAAATATACTTATGATCAATCCATAAAACATTATTATATATGAAAAATAGTGATTGTGAATTTCCGATAATATGGATTGAATCATTGGAAATGTATTATATTGTCGTAATTCATTTGTAATTGCATTTAAAATATCGTTTATAACACTCATAATATCATTGTTTTATTTATATGATGAAATATCAAATAAATGACACAATCCACAATTTCCTTGTACAATCTGTTGCATAATTTCCAATGGAAACGTATGTATCGTTTTCGACCATCTAACGATGAGGAAATCGAATTATTTAACAATTGCCGAGAGGTAATGTATCAATCTATTCACGAGTTTGATATAACCGTCAACAAATATCCATTGTTTTTGTTCAAAAAGGTATTATTTCTCGACATTGATGATATCACGCGTGATGACTTGCATGAAATGTTGTGTCGTATATTATTATCTTATCGCAAGAGTCACATGGAGTTGCATAAGAAATTTCGTGTCAAGTCGCATTACCGTGATGTTATTTGCAAGAGGTTATATTTTATACGCAATCCAGTCAAGTACAAGATGGTTTACGACAACCCACGACACATACGCAAAAACATCAGTCAATGTGGGTGTGATAGATGTTGCAACACGAATATTCGTAACAAACGCAAAACAGTGCACATTCTTGATGATTTTTCAATTATCCCCCACTCGAATTGAGTAAGATGATGATTTGATTATTTTTTATACGTTGTGGGACGGCAATAACTAACATTAACTTTCCCAAGAGGGCATATCTCATTTTTCTTAACTTTGAATGGTTTGTCTACTTTTAGTTTTTTAACAATTTTATCAAGTTTATCCTTGGATACGTCCGCGACATAGGATTGATGACGAACTTTTAAGGGTACAGTGGGTGATGCAACTACCTTGTGTTTTTGCTTGGGCGTTTTAGGAGGACGTGGTACTTTGACAGTGCCTGAACGTAAGTTCATTATAATAATATAAATTTATTTTTGCAATTGTTTAATTTATGTTTGCAATTGTTTAATTTTGGCATAGAAAATCAAATATTGTATCTGTTAAACAAATATCCATAAACTCATAATCACTGGTAAGCAGCATCACATAATTTGGTTAAACGTAGTCTAGTTTATTGTTTGACTACATACCCAAAATCCTACCCCTTCCCCCCACACAAGTTTACACGCGCTGCCACCCATCCTCATCCACCACATCATAGCTCACATCGTGAGCAAAACTATCGTCGTCATACGCCTTCTCGAGTGCAACCACATCATCGTTGTACTTGATCATCTGGTAGTCAATGGTACGAATGAGGTGATGCAGATTGTCCAGGTTGAGGGGAACTGCTGGACGGTTGCCGCCCTTGAAACGAGGGCGCAGGTCAGCTGCATGTTCATGCAGCAGATTGACAAACTGGTCAAAAAGGGCATACTCGTAACTGCCAACCTCCGAGTCCATGCCAATGACCAACTGGCTCAGCGTCTGGGGATTGTAGTAATCCCAGTGACGCATGAATTCGACCATCTCTTCCACCTTGAGACGACCTGCGATTTGCTCATAGCGGAACTTTTCGATGAGTGTGGCGAGGTTGTCTGTGTTGATGGTGGGGCCGACAAATGCCTTGACTGCCTTGATGATCACCGGGATAGGTGCACTGGTGAGATACTTGATATCATCAACCCGGCTGTCCCTGATAAAGAGGCCATCAGTGTCATTCATCTTCTCAATCGTCTTGCGGAACGCAGGATACGAGAGGTGATGGGTCATGCGAGGGATGTCCTGCTTCTTTCCAACCTGGTGGTTGAAAGGTTCCCTGGTCACGGGGAGAGAAGGGAATTCCAGATTGAAACCCGCGGTGTTACGGGGGTACACAACCTGGGGGACGAGGTACGACTGGAAGGTGTTGGGGCGCTGAGGGTAGGTCTGCATGTTGTGGGTGTGATTGCGGTTGAAGTTGTTGTTGGCAATAGTAGTCATGATGATATAACGTCATCATATTTTTATTTTTTAGGTTTTTTATTTTGATAAAATGATGCCTATTCATCGTCAGTTATATCAAGTGACACTTATATGTGTATATAATTACATTAGTGCCATGTCATATAACTGACGATGAATAGGCATCATTTATGAATTGACTGGTTATATAACTGACGATGAATTGTCGTCATTGATGAGTTGGCTAATTGGTTGTGTCGTATAATTGATAAATTATAAAAATATGATCAACGTAATAATAATTAAACCAATCAAACCAATCAGACCAATTCAATCGACCAAAGCCATGTTCAGCTCAACCGCCTATATGCCGCACCGGGTTCAACCTCGTCTGACGACTTGTGTGCAAACACAGGAACCGATCACGCGTAAGCCACTTGCCGAAATCCCGCACTCGTTGCGGGTCAAGAAGCAAGTTGTTAATCCAGTGGTGGCAACGGTTCAAAACTCATCCGACTCACGGGTTGAAAATGCGCATGTCAATGTTTTCCTGTTGAATGGTCTTGTTTTCCAGTTATTTGATGACTAGTTGGGGAGTTGGGGTGTATGTAGGGAGTTATAAACTTTGAACTTACGTTTTCACATCATTATTAAATAATTTTTACAATTATGACATTAACTTCTTCTATTTTAACTCCATTCTTTACACATGACGACGGTATATTTAAAACATGGAACGAAACTTTTGCCGAATTATATCCGCAAATACGTATAGGTATGCAAGTGACTAACATATTTCCCCAGTGGAAATCTAATTTGACCCATCAATTTATGACTGATATGGAGGGGGATATGATACAGATTGATCAATTGGAAGATAAACATTCTGGCAATATACATGTTATTAAACAAACATCTGATGACGTATTACAATTGACCCGTTATTCGGATATCATTCAATCACTAGTAGATATGGGTCAATATAAAACAATCATTGTAGACAAGTTTAAAACGGCAGAATTCACAAACGATCAAAAAAAACGTCTAGACGCATTTATAATGGAGTATCATAAATTACTTCATTATATTAATAATCTAAGTGTCATGAGTAAAATATCCAAAGGACTGTTATCAAGCCGAGGCGATGTGGATTTATATAAAATTGCAGATCGGGTAAATATTTACACAAAAAACCGTAATATTATAATCGTCCCCCTGCAATTTGTTCAATCCTCATTTTTTTGTAACGAATATGTCTTGTGGCGTTTGTTAATATCTCTCTGCTGGTTAACCGAGGTTGATACCATGATTACATGGAGTACGAAACGTAAAGATGGGGAAATGTTATTTATTAATTTAATCTCTCATAGTCCCCTCTTGAATACAATAGGCTCATCGGATGTTACATTGATTCAATATATATGCCGGGAATTTGGATGGGTGTATCATATACGAGAAAATGAACAAGTGTTGGGTATTTGTTAGTCATACAATTCGTGCATAATACTGTGATACCGGGTGAACAACTGTCTAACATTGGCCACCATATAATCCTCATCATCTTCATCTATGCCATCTGCCGCATAGATAGCATTGACACTGCCATCCACCGCATCACCCTTTGTAACCTTTGCCTCACCACCATCCGCCGCATCTCCCATCGTTTGTTCCATTCGTTTCATGACAGCATCCGCATATTGCTTACTCTCCAATCGTCGTTCATAATTATCTTTACGAGGTTTTATTTCGCGCTCCATCTTGACATTTTCGTAACTAGTAAACATCATATTAGGATCATGTGTGGCTAATCCCCTCGACAAACGCGCCAGAGTATCAATTTCACGCAACACCTCACGAGTGGTGGAGATATTAGCACCCATCTCATATACAAACTCATTGTTATTTGATAAACTATCTTTCATGAAATCAATAAACTCGGCATCATTCGAGGCAGTATGAATATACGTGGATAGTTTGCTAATATTCTTCTTTGCTATAGATGTAATGGTATCAATATTCACATTGATGTCTTTTTGTATATCTGTATCCGATAAGATATGTCGCCATGCCCGAATTAAATTCTTGAAATACATGGTGGAACTCTTATTGTGATCCAATTCCACAAGGGTGGTATATATATCATTCTTAGAGGCATGTTCTGTTTGTAATTTAGTGGCAAGTTGATCACATTCATGATTAAACTCGGATTGAGTAGGCAGGGTCCAATCAGATAGAATCTCATCACACAGATCATCAAAATTAGGAATCACCCCTTGGTCATATAATTCTTGTTTCTGCAAATATGTTTGAATATCACGCTCAATGGTGGAGATACGAATGTTCTCATTGGTCGAATCGGATACATAATCGAGCCATGTCTGGACATCAAATGCATAAGTTTTCATATTATGGGTCGCCGCATGCACAGCCTCGGCCCATGACGGCATGGGTTGCTTCACATTGGACTCGTTATTCAACAAGTCATAACGGTTCATCATCACAAGATCGCGGGAAATACGTTCATCCAGATTGAACTTTTGACACATCATAAATGTCATGATCTTGGCAAAGATAACATCGCATTCTTCAATCAAGATATAACCGGGGTATGGTTTTAAGGTTAATTTCTTGGAATTTTGCACAAACGGTCCAAGCAATAACAAGTTTTCAACGAAATCAAAATCAGGCAAGGGGCAGCGACGTTTGAACTTGGAGATGGTGGGTGGCATACTGAAATCATAGATCTCAAATATTTTTCCGAGTAAAGTTTTCATGGCTGCCTGAATCATAGAATCGTCCAACTTTTTGGTATATTTGTGTTTGTTAAGTTTTAAATTATTATAATTGGTCAATTCATAAATATTGTACTTTTCATACAACGACTGAGAAGTGATAGTCGGGGCCATTTTATATTGATGGATAATTTCGACAGGCATGTGCTCGCTCATCATGTGATAGATCACGTTATTATAGGGGCCACTATACGCGTCACAATAGGGACAAGAGGGTGACGCCTGACCAGGGTATGTAATGGGACTCATGGCCCGCCAAATACCATCCGATGAGGTTTTCTTACCTTCAACAGTTAAATTATGAAATCCAATATTGTTAGTAATGATTTTATTGGTAGGATAATATTCAATCTTTCCATCCGCGGCATGTGAGGTTTTGAGATGAATATCAATGGTATTGTGTTTATGTTTGATGAGTGGAATGATGCGCGTTTTGAGATGTTTATATACAGTTGTGAGTGTCTCATTGGTGGCTACTTTAACCAGAGTATTAATCAGGGGGACAATTGAATATTCCCACAGGCGTGCATTATTTTGCAACCAGATCTCCCAGTCATGTTGGGTGATCATTTTATACTTGTCCAACCCAAGAATACTTACAATCTTATGTGTATCCAAACCAGAAGTTAATATTTCTTTGAGTGCATCCCTAGTTTTGATATTCGAGTCCATGCGCGAATAGATCATGAGGAGTTTGTCATGGAGGGTATAAAATACCGATCTGTCATTTTTGGAGAATTGGGCATATGCATTATCGAGTTTTGCAATGATATCATCGTCGGTGGTAGTTTCCGCCTTGGGCGTCCGATAAGATTGCACAATCTTGAGATCTTCCTTCATTTCCTCGATCAAAGAGGAAAGCTCCCATACAATCATGTCAAACATGTAAATGGTGGGTGTCATGGTGGGGCGCAGTTGGGCAATAACTTGATCATACTTGTTCGAAATCTCCTGCATAGCATTGGGATTGTCCAGCAATTTGCTATCCAAAGTTACGACAAATTTGTTTTTAATGTCTTCAAAATCAATTGCATAGTCAGCTTTATTATGTATGGTGCGCGTCGTAAGCTTTGTTTTCATAGCTTCACGGTGGACGGTAACAAGAGTATCAAACAATGTAGGAATATCATTCGTGTCAATGGCAAACGACATGGGAATGGTGAGATGTTTCTTGTACAATATACCCGCAAATTTACACATCATCCCCTCGTATTCAATGGCATTTTCGCGACTTGTAAATATATAATCCATCATAGTAAAGGTCCATGTGGTAGGGTTGGCCTGATGTTTTGCACGCAACACAAAGGCATAATCAGGGTATCCTTGTATTTCGCCTGATTTACCCTCTTCTAATTTAATCAATGTAATCAGCAATGGGCACAAATGTTTGGCCATGTTTTCAATAACATCATTATAGTGTAATTTGACGTTATTGCGAGTCACTTGTTTGAGAAAACCAAATGCATAATTAAACATGGTCACATCGGTGATAGATTCGGTACTTAACATTTCTTCAAGGCGATATCTCATAGACTCGATGACAGGATTGGTGGAAGATGGGATATATATATCTAATAGACGCGGGACAAACATATCACGTGCCGCCTGTCGCATGGCCCGATCCATTTCATTACGCATTCTCATCTCGGCCGCAAAATCTTCAATTTCGTCATCAAAATCAGCTTCATAGGAGAGTTTTATCTTTTCAACTTGTAATTCATAATTATCCAATAACATTTCGTTAATGAATTTGAGTGTAATTTCTTCTGATTTCATGTCATCAAAGATTTTCAAATGTGTCTTGGCGGCAACAAACTCATTGATAATCTTTTGCAGCAAATCGTCGGGGGATGGAATGTTATCTAACAATAAAACGGTTCGGTTAAAACGCAATTGTTTTTGGGTGCCGACAAGTCCATTTGTTTGAACATAAATAGGGCTGGGATGTTGAGTTATATCTATAAAGAAATTGATATTGTCGGCATTCAGAATATATTCAATCAGCTTGTATTCATCCGAATCTTGCCGCATATGATTAAAATGTTCTATTCCAAATTTGATCATAAACTTATTGGACTTGAATGATACTGTTGTATTGTTTTCAATGATATTTGTCATGTATCGTTGGGGATAAATTTCGATCAATATCCCGTGAATCGCTTGGATCGCCTCTTGGAGGCGATTATTTTCATCTTTCATCATTGATCGCACCCGTTTGAGAAACATGAGTGACGGTTCGAGAATATTGCTCTCCCTTGTCGTGCGATGTTTCTGAACCACCCGTTTGTTATCGATAAACACATTGATACCATTGAATGAGATGATCGATCCATGTTGTTCATCAAATGCAGTTTGGTACCTGACATTATTCCTTTCCAACTTGATACGATCGGCAATATACTTGTTGATTTCCACCTTGTTAGTAATATTGAGGCGTTTGGCTTCACGGGTCAGACGATCACGCTTTTGTTTATATGTTTCGCCCTCACGAATAGGGGCATAATTGAGCTTAACTGCTTCTTTGATTCGGTTGATTTGTGTCTGGTATTTATCCCCAATAATAGTTAAATCGGATAATGCGGAATGATATGCCAAGATGATACCCTCATTTTTGAACTTGGGTAGTTTCAGTTTTTCTAATTGATCGGCCACATTAAAAGTTGCATCCCCACCATTTTCTTCTTCATCATCCGATGAATCGGCTGATCGGCGGCGATTATCTTTTTCATCATCATCCTCAGCGCCAATCTGATCTGCGTTCTTGTCAGGTTGATATTTCTTTAATAGATCATAATTGTTATTTTGGAAATACAATAAATCGTCCCGTAATTTCTCTTCTTGTGCGTCCAGATTATCTAATTCAGGAGTAGATTGTTTTAAAAGATTTTGTTTGGCCTTGCCAATCATTTCGTTAAACTCTGCTATGGTGGTGCGTGGAGTTGTAGCATCGAGTTTCTTTTTCAGTTCATTGGCAGATGTATTTTGTTGAAGACGATGTAATTGTTGTTCAAGAATTGTGGTTAATCTGGTCGTCTTCCAATCATCTTTCCGGCGACTAAACTGCAAAGTATATTTTTGTGTTTTAGAACTCCGATTACCTAATTCATCAATAATACGATATTGATCCATGACATTACGAATCGTACTAACATCCGGATGATTGTTTAAATATTCTTCGCGTTGTTGCAGAATATGTTGTAGTTGATTATATGTGATCTCCGCCTGTTTGCGTTCTTCTTTAAATTGTTGCAAGCTCGTTTGGAACTCTTCATATACAGCTAACATGGCAACATTCTCACTCGAGGCATGGAATTTATCCTTGACCTCCTGCACACGTCGATCAATATTTTCTTGTATGATTGTTACAAATGGTTCTAGGCGATGTAATAACCACAAATAAAATGTATGACCATCAATGATATCTTGATGTTTATAATATATTGAATCATTGATGATATCAAATAATTCTTCGAGTTTGTTTGTCAATTCAAGAGTAATGGATTCATTGTTACGGATCGTCTTGAATGCAACCTTGTTGGAGATGGAAAACAATCGTGTTTCGTTGGTATTGATTATATCGATAATGGGTGTAATAATGGGTTTGAATATATGTGTATCTAGATACATCTCGATAAGTTTACGATCTTCAACGGGTGAGATGAACCAATCCTTAAAGACTTGATAGAAACATTTCATGATATCATTAGCCAATGATCGCAACGAATACTTGAAAAAATACCTGTTTCGGAGCGAATCAAAAACAATAGTATCAATGCGTTTGGAAATATTTTGAATAGTATTAACAAAATCTACGTTTTTTCCAAGTGGTGTCAAATTGATGATTTCGTGTTGTTCCTTGTGAATCGAACTCGATGCTAAATGTTGTAACTGGACTAGGCAATCATCGGTTAGATACATTGCAAAAATCTCGGGAATGGCGCGATGATTTTTATGTATGCCAAGAGTGCCAATTACGTGTATGTGATTTAAGAGGATCTGGACGATGCGCGGGGTATTTAGTACGGTCCAAATATCAGGAAATACATAATTTTGTGTGAATATATACATTTTTTTTACATGATCTTCTTCCTTTGTAAATGCGAGATACACATCATTTGCCTGTTTGATTGCGTGTTGTCCAATTGTGATTTTTTTCTTGTCGTCTTTTGATTCAAGAATGCGGCTTTTGAAACCATTGATAATGTTGAGATATACATCAACTCTAGTTTTAGTATTGCGTAATGAGATTTCATAAAACTCGCCAACAAATTGGTGTATGAATTCGTTAAATATGGGATCATCTTCAATTTTTTTATTATGAAAATAAATGTGATTGATAATCTTTTGCCTGTGTAATGTCCCAAACATGACGTTTGGATTTTTAGTAGCAACCAGTTCGGCTGCATCTAAAACGGTTTTATTGATGAGATTTTCGGCAGGAATTTTGAAATTGGCGACAAGCGAGGTGCGCATGTCATCTGTAATCGGATCATCAATTCGATAATCGAAGAATCGCAACACATCGCCAAATAAGGTCTTTTTAAACGGAATTGCGTAATGATCGGCAAAATACTCTTTTGCGGTGTTCATGGATGGAGGTATTTGGTCGGGTCTACCAACGCGGGTTGATAATGTTTTTGGTTGTTTTGTCCCCATGTCTTGTTTCAATTCATCCTTCCCCCTTTTTTCGGCCTCTATGCGTTTCATATAACCATGAAATACAATTTGGGCTTCTTGTAGTTCTGCCTGTTGGGCGTCTGATAAAGATGGCAACACATCATATTCGACTTGTTCGTTGATGGTGAATAATTCGTGTTCGATGGGTCGGACAAAACCATATTGCAAGTATAAATTACCGATTGTTTGTTGATATAAAACGTTCTCCATACTTTATATTATATTATCATATTTTAATTTTGAAGCTCCTGATTCGCGCCATTTGAAGCCTCGCGCCATTTGAAGCTTGATGTATTATATATATGGATAATTATATACATAAGCAAGATCATAATGTCGAGTTGAATTGTGAAACAATGCCATTATCTGAAATTGTATTGCTCGAAAACATCGAGGAAATTGATTTCACCCCGGCCGAATTAACCAAATTTAACAAAATGATAAACAATTTAACACCTGCATTACGACATATCATGCAGATATATATATTTGTACACAAAATACATTATATTTATCCACTAACCAAAGAGGAGCACAAATATTTAAATGCACTTGTCCGATTATTCAATATAGATGCACATTTTGCCAAATTTTATATATTAAATGTATATCTACCATCTAGTACAGAACCATATTCTGAATATTATACGAAATTATTCGAATTACTCAAATATCCGTCAAAATATGATTGGCTCAACCCGTTTTTATGGGAATATCATTATGATTTAAGATATTATATTTTAAAGGCAAATATTTTATATTCATATTTGATCCCCATGAATGGACCTATTTTTTGGTTAATTCGTTATGGTAAAACATCCGCATTTTCTCTAGTTCAAATTGTTCCAACCACGAGTTGTATTGATTGTAAAAAAACATTGCCGGTTGTATCAGGTATGTTTAAAACGGACATGCCGGAGAATATCGTCAAGATACAACATAATATTTGGAAACGGTTATGTGATCGGACTGGCGGCGATAGGTGATCGTCACACATGCACCAATTTATATTTTTGATATTCATAGATCCATCGTTCATCCACCCCCAAACCATATAAAAAATAACTATTGTGTAGATATTTTAAAGAAATCATATCATCCGTTTTGATTTGATTCAACATCGTTTCAAATTGAGGTGGATATGGCGAAATGTCCGACATGGTAAATATAATTTTACATTGTTTTGCAAGATTTAAAATAGGTTTAATACGCCGAGCAGTGAAAATAAACTGATGATGATCCAATATATGCAATAATTGATTATGATTTTGCAACATATCTACGTGTTCCACGATAAATATCTTGTTATCATCATATTGATCAAATTGGAATAATGGATGAATCGCGCAATCAACATATATTGCGGTATCCGGTCGTTCAATCATGGATAATGCCTTGCTTTTTTTACCAGAACGGGGTGGCCCATATATTAAAATCGAATGCATATTAATAATGCGGCTAAATATACTATAAAATATTCGCCATATACGTATGGCGCCACGTTATATTATTTTTTTAAGTGGTTATTGCGGGACGGTGTGTAAATGCCGAGACATTGTTGATATGATTGCATCCCTAGGAACTGTTAAAAACTTTTGTAAAGTGATTGATATATCTCCAGATAGTTCTAATTTGCCAGATGATTTGCAAATCATCCCATCGCTTTATATATACGATGAACATAAACAATCCGCGACAAAGCATATCGAAGGTATTACGCCGACCATGGGATTTTTAAGCAAGATGGCATCCGCAAGTGCCAAGAAAAATCCTATCCTAGATCCACGTGCCGAATCTAGTCGCGAGTTGAATTTTGATTTAAACGAATCATATGCGCCCATTAAACTAACCGATGATGATCCTAACGCATATAAACTTACACGCGATGCGCAACAAGCACAATTAATGATAGATAATATTTGGAACAAGTCGAGAATCAAAACGCCGGATGCCGATAACAAGGGATTGAAAAAAGATTCACCATCTAATAGTAAAAAGATTGAACGATATCGAACAGATGATATGCAACATCAATTTATGCCCCGAAATGACAATCCCGACTTTTTAAAGCCGCTGAATAGTAAAGGAGGGGGTAAAAAATCGTCACAAGAAGATTTAGAGGCACGAATGGCCATGATAGAGGCCGAGAGAGAACAAGATGTGCCCAATGTCATTACACGTGAGGGTGGATAAATATATATGATGTGTTATTATTGTAATGTCAGTTCAATCGGTTATTATTGATGATGAAAATCCACATGAGATTGCTGATGTGGATTTGTATCGCGAACAATTGATTATATTAAATGAATATCCAAATGATACTAGGTATTTGGTCCTAATTCAATTTGTTTTAGTTATCATCTCAATAATTAATCAAATTTGGTGGAATAATTGTGTATTGAAAATAGTTATATATAGTACATTTGGTATTATTTTACTATATTTAATTTGTTATCTCGTAGTAATTCAATGCTGTTTAGAAAAAATGGCGCGTCGTAGAATACACCGACGAAGAGTAATTGGGTCCTAAAAAAATAAATATGATATCCAATTATCAATCAAAACCGAAGATGACGTGCATCGAAGATGAAGTGGTCACCCAGCCCAACGGCATGCATGGTCTGCAATATCCACTGTTTTTCTTCACTGAGAACGGGTTCGTCAGGTTTGGTCGCCACGGTGTCTTACACCCACGATACATCCGGCGCATTCAGTATGACCGGTATTTCATGGTGATTGAATTCATCGTGTCATCGCGTGTGATTTCAGTGACTGAATCAGTTCCTGATGGTGATGTGTCGTATGCAGATCGAGCGCAATCGATTGTGAATCTGTGTAACCTGCAGCTGTGTGAGGCGTCTTGGGGTGAGTGGGGTGTGTGTTATGAGCGCGTGTGATGTGTTGTGAGTGGGGGGTATGTAGGTGAATAAATCAACTTACGTTTCATATAACGGCAGTCATAAACGATTCTGATTCTTTTATGATATCACATACGTCAATTGATTCAACCCGTTGATATAAAATAACAAATAGTATGCACATTGATATATTAAAGATGATTACACCCATCCCACTTAAATACAAGAGTAAAAGTACGATTTGTACCAAGTGTAATATTGAAGATCGTTCATTGAACGAATTGGAATCCGATGTGGATGATATGGACGATGACATTGATGGAAAAGAGACTGGTACGGGGATTGAAAAACATGCGGGCAAGCCTGGTGAGGTGGCTAAGCTGGTCGGGGCGGGGGATGATGTGGCGGATAAGGCAGGTGAAAATAACCAGATTGCACTCGTCGTAAAACGCGCAGTCAAGAAACTTGTGGCAGACACGACCGCTCGTAATCTAACCGGTTAAACAAATGCTGTATATGAACAAATGACTTGTTATTCTGACCCAAACGAATCCCAACTAGACAATCTATTATACAATCAACTATAACCGATTTAGCCACACCCATTTTATGATATTCTTCATATATAATTTCCATAAAACGATAGATATGGTTATAAATAACTAGATCATATTCGGGCACTCCAATTGTGTGCTTTTTTATTATATTTCTAAACTCGTCATCATTCTTCAAATTCATCTTATCTCCACGATAAACTTGACAATATGGATATATACCACGTAGAGGTGCTAAACACGAAGTATATAATACTAAAAATATATTACATGCTTGATAATATTTCGCCAAACTAGATAATTTTTCAACCGTCTCATACAAGATATTTGTAGTATTTGTCAAGACGATATAAAAACATTTACTCGTTATCATCCGGTCATTGAGCGTAATATACAACTGTTCCCAATCTACGTTTTCCATAATTTTATTATGTATATATAACAAACACATGGTTCCGTTTACATCCATATATTCGTCGTCTATTTTTATAGACCATGAAATTTGCGGCATATTTGCACATTCTGCCAATTCAGGTATATCTAGTATATTGCCGTTTTGTATAATCCAATTCATAACATATATAAATTATACGTATTATGGCATACTTGTCCACATGCATCGATCGGTACTGGAAAGAATCAACCACGATTAAATCGCCATGGGTGGAAAATTATAGCAATGTTTCACCCGTTGCCTGTATTATGTACTACTTTTCTGTTAAAAATACATATAGGTCATTACGACTAGGCAATGCGGCCGATTATACCCGCTTTCATAAATTTTTAGCAATGGATATGAGAATTGCTAAAATGTCAGTTACCAACTTGCACGATATATGTAAATTTTTCCAAATACATATAGTACTTCATTATCTAGATGGATACGTAGATAAATATGGTGTAAAACAAGTTCAAGAACCGATCGAAGTAATCCATTTGATATTTGATCACGATAGATTTATTATTAAAGATCAATGTCAAATTCCCAAAATGGCTCGCGCATAATATCAATGGTATCACATATAAAAAATTCGTCATCATCCGTCAAATCAGAATCCAAATCACGACATTCCGCCAATTGGATATAAAACGCATCAATCAAATCATCAATAGTCTGTGCGAGTTGATCAATGGTCTCGATAATCATAATTGGTTCTGGTTCAATGTGATCGATATTGGGCAGTGGTTTATATTGAGATGACAGAAATGTATCAAATGATTGAACACAGACATCTAAGGCGTGTTTAAAAGTGGGATAGGATACCTGAAAATCATGTGTCAAATAATCCTGAATATGTTTTATATTCTTGACCAATACAAGAATGGTCATGATTTCATTTTCTTGTAACGACATGCGAAAAATCTCATCATATTTAAAATATCATGAGATATGATACGTGTTAAAATCTTTTGCAATGATGAATATATAGATTGTATTGATATAGACGGGTATGATATATACGATCAACTGTATTCGCTAGCATATCATCCCATGGTATGTATGGTGAAACCGTCAAATATAATTAGGGTGTGTTATTCATTCATGTCGTTGCATTTTTTTCCAACATATTTACACCCCGATGAACAAATATGTAATATTTCAATGATTGAATATACTCCATTATTAATGAATTTTATTACGGCTGGTTAGCTAAACAACCCAGGTTATTTATTATCTTATTATGGAAATCGTTAAAAAATCACGTAAAAACGAATCATATTCTGAATCTAAATCATCGGAATCCGATTTTTCAAATAAAGATAGTAATATACAAGAAGTGGCTATTAAAAAAAAGGGCGGTGTACACCTGCGTATTCAAAAAGGAAACATGGCGGGACATCGTGATTTTATCATTAAAGAAATGACCTTGCCCACAACTAACAAAAATGTAGAAGATAATGCATATTTTAATTTATTACATGTTGAATATAACAATTGTTTATATATAGAACAACTACGTAAGCAATCGCATATTAATAAAATGTTATTACATGGGATTATCAAGACATATATAAATAAAACACATCTTCAAATTACACCCACCACAAAATCCTACCGTATTCAACAGGAATATGGTGGTGAAATGACAGTGACTGATTTTCTCAATCAGATGGATGACATGGCTCTATCTCCACGAGATCGTATGAAAATTAAACACTTTATATATTTTCAATGTTTATGTAATATTAAATCATTACATTTTTTTGGAATCGTTCATAACGATATACATCTAGACAATATATTAATCAAACCGCGTGAAAATATAATGGGAGTGGTAAATAAAATCAAACAAGTGGTTCAGCGATTGTTGAGCATACAACAACGCCATCTAGGTCATGAACAAACCATGGAGTGTTTATATAAATATTCACCATTTGTGATTCATATATTTGATTTTGATCGTTCACCCAATATTCATCAGCCAGCAATGGCAGTTATATTACGTCATAATCTCCAAACGATTACTGAATCTAAAGATGAAACGTTATCTACACAAATCTTTTTACCCCAAAATGATATCATCACCCTGGCATGTTATTTTCAAGATGCAGGTTTAAAGTTGAACATGGTAAATATCATTAAACAATTTAAAAAATTATATCCTAAATCCTTTTATACATGGGCCAGAATAACAATCGGAATTTGTAAACGTTTCACCAACATGGAAGAAATATCCATGGATCATGCCATGGATGAGATGTATGATCTTTTTAGCTCATGGGTATAGATAGTATTTTGCGTTTGCCTATTGCTTCCGTTTTGTATTATTGTTCAATAGGGATGGCTGATAACGTGATGCACCTATAAAACTAATCTCTGCATGCGCATCTTCTGCCGAACATTTTCCATCCCAATGCGCCTGGCGCTTATCCAACATTAATTGGATTGTATTGTAATCATCATCTGTAAATTGACGCGAAGTTGCCATGTTGGCTAATATGGCGTAATCACGAACAAAATCGTTGTATTTTTGGGTAATCTCCTCAAGATTCATGTGATTCTCAAAAAAATCACGTTGTACGGAACGTATCACATCAATAATATTATATTTTTCACGATATTTTTCGGACCTAATATAATTTTTAATTTCATCAGGATTTGTGGGCAATTGAGGATTTATACGGTTTGCTTTTAGCTTATTAATTTTCAACGCAAGACGATCCTTGTTATTGATAGGTGGTTGGGGTGGTGGTGTAGATGCCATATATATTATAATATAATTTATGATGCAATTCAGATGCACGTACGTATCTGGCATGTTTATTTATTGATACGGCGTTAGTTTCACAATTTTGCCATTGACCATTTCCACAATCCCACACTCACCCCACGAAGTACTCCCAATAAAAATCTTGTACGTCCCATCTTCCCAGTTTTTGTAATGTTTGGATTCACAAGCATTGATAAAATCCTGGAATGTGATCTGTTTGAGTTGGAACTTTTTTGAATGGGTCGTATGATATGTATCATCATCGTGCTGATACGAGAAACACAACCATTTACGTTTGGTCGTCTCCCGTTTGATGATGAGTTGTTTGCATATCATAAAAGTAAATTTCGCCTTTGTGCACAATGGGGTGACACGGGGGCAGTCAAAACGACGAATGACGGGGGTGGGAGCGATGGGAGACGACATGATGGATGTTTTGTTGGTTAATGAATATCATATTTTTATTTTTTAACCCCACTTAGAACCCTTGATATCCATGAATATTATACATGACTGAATTTGACGCTGCCCCTAATTTCACATTTAATGCCGTTGCAGCAGTCCCTCGTAAAGGTGTCGGGAATGTAAAACCGATGGGTGTTGTCATCACCACACCCAGTGTACATGCCCACAGTGTACTTGCTCCATCTAAAATTGAAAATGTACAACCGGATGCAGCTATTACAGTCATTTGAATTTCAATTCCCGTGACATAATTACGTATGCTTGCAGCTCCTGCCGCTCTGGCCTGTGTTGAATTTGCATCTGCCAAGGTACCATTTGCATGCCAATCATTTTCAGCAGATGCAAACTTTTTTACAAGTAATTGTTGGCCGGTAGTAACTGCAATATCCGATGCATCACCGTTTGCCAATGTTGTATCTAATGTTGTAATCACACGACCACCGATACGGATTGGATTGCCCGTAGATGCAGAACTATGCGCCGTTTGACCATTCGCAAGAGTCGTCACGGTACTGCATGTTGTCACTGTACTACAAGTAGTTAGTGTTCCACTGGATAATACAACAGCTTGGAGCGGTTGTGCAGGAGCATGCATACCCATAACTCGAAAGGTGGTGGTACCCGCAGTCGTGGCAGTTGTCATTCTCAATCGTAATAATCGCCCCGCAACTTGTAAGGTCCACATTCCGGCCGCAGTAATAGTCGTCGCGGTTGCACCAGCAGTAGTAACCAAGGTTGGAGAAACAAATGTTGTACCACCATCATTGCTAAATGCAGGAGTTACCACGCCGGTGGTACCCATAGATATACATTGGATGCTTAGTGTGCGTAAATAAGAACAATCAACAAACATAATATCTGTATTTAGTGCTATTATACCCGCAACACTATAACTCTGATCCGTTGCAGGTTGGGTTGATGTCATAATGGGTTCAAAAGCATTTGCTGCCGTAATACGCACCGAATCATAATTATTACAAGCGACATATGATATGGTAAGAGTTGTATTTGATGCACCAGTACCATTTAGAATTTTAAATTGCATAGATAACACATCATATGGTTTTGGAATTACCAATTTATGGCTGGCAACAAGTATATCATTTATATAAAATGCAATAATACGACCATCCACATCAATTCTATAATCATTTAGAACAGCCGATGTTGATCCGTTTGGATAAGTTATACTGGTCGATTGCAAATCATTTCCAGTTGCAGGAGCAGTTACAGCCCAACCAGATTCACAAGTGGCAAGAGTATTAGTCGTACCTGATAAACGAAAACGGGCATATACACGATCATCCAACGATGTCCCATTAAATCCGATATATATATCTTGATTTGCAATTCGTTGGGATATTGTGCATCCCACGCTCATTGTCATGGGACCATAATCAACTTGGCGACTCACATATGTGGATGATGCATTCGTAGAACCTGATGCGATAACAAGACTACTCGATGAAACAGAAATAGTTCCACCCGACCCCGTCGTTGGTTTAATTGCCGCAATTGAACTAGCACCCGATCCACTCGTACCAGTATATGCAGATCGTAATATAATAGTGTCTGCAGTAACACCCAAAATCTGAGCCCATGCACTCTCATCATCTGTATCTTTTTTAATAAATTCAAATATTAATAGAGGTACTGACAAGCTAAGAAATCCCGACCCAGTTACCGTTGTGCTCCCATTCGTCCATGTAGGTGTTCCTGGGAGTGCCCTTGTTAAACTAGCGCCTGAAAAATTAAGACGTACAGATGCTTCATCGGTTGTAATACCTGCGCGAGTATATGCGGCACCATTTTCATCAGCCAACAACCCTAGATCTTCAACAGCCGTTGTAGTTGGGAGAACACCAGGATAAAATCCAACCGTTCCCACATCTTGCACAATCATTGGGATGGATCCTTGAACTGCGCCCACCGATGCAACAGGATCATTTAAACGCATTGAGCTCATAATAATGGTATTGTTTTAATCATACCCGATCAATTTCATTATTCCGCTTAATAAGTGCATCTAAAATAAGCGACTTGACATTAAAATCCATCATCTGTGTTTGTAGCGATAAACAATCTTTTGGGAAACACGTGCCTCCAAACCCAAAATGACCATCTGGTCCAGGTACAGACAAATGCGAACGGCCGATCCTCCGATCATCACCAATCAAATAAGACATTGTATCCCACGGAATATCAAGACGACGACACATGGATGCCAATTCGTTTGCAAATCCCACCTTGAGTGCTAAAAAGGTATTGCGAGCATATTTTAGCATCTCGGCTTCATTCGTCGTGACAAATGCCACATCAATTAAGCATTTATACGGGCTTGAACTTAATAGGTGGAAAATCTGTTGTAAATGAGGGGCGTGTATGGGATGTATGCCCACCGTCCATTTCGTCGTATTCAATACATCTTGTTCCCAATTACGTTCGGTCAAAAATTCCGGGAAGAATGAAACACCCATTGAATTACAAAATCCAACAGGTACAGTAGATCGAACTACAATGGTAAGGGTTTCATTCACCTTGCGCAAATCATCAATGACACTCTTGACAATACTTGTATCACATCGCCCAGAACTCATACTAGGTGTGGGAACACATATAAACACAACATCGCATGATGCAATCTGTTCTAGCGATACTCCGATGGGATTACATAATTCGGGTTGTATATCATATACAACGACATGCTCTTTGGGCAATATCATATGTGTCGCTTTTCCAACAAAACCATTTCCAACAATACCGTAATTCATGATATTAGACGTATATCATATATTGTGATGGATATAAATAAAATATAATAAATAATATGTCATTGGATCGCCAAAGATTAGATAATTTATCCGCACTTGAAGCTGGGTTACCCATTCCACGGTACGGGCGTCCACAAATGTCGGATAATCAAATTTATAAACAGATTGAAAAAATAAAAGAACGGTCTTATTGGACCACGTATTTTAATAACTTGGTATCACCTGTTTTTAAATTTTTTAATATTGATCATTTATTAACCACCACTGATAAAGATTTGGTTAAACTATATCGTCAGATATTATATCCATATCCGGAATATATATCTGATCAACAAGTAGTATTGTTTTACGAGGCCAATGACCTAAGAGCATTTAATCATCGGACGTGGGAACAGGTCATTTATAATACGAATATTTTCATGGCCGCCTATAATAATATTATGGATGGGCATGAACAAAATATGGATTTACTCCAATTAAATTTTTTCAACATGATCACCTACAAACGAAATGCATGCATATATTTATATAATATCCAATATTCAATTGATTCTAGATATGAAAATTTGTTGAAAATGTTGCGCAAAACACTCGCCTTGTTAGAAACAGATTTAAATTGGTATCTGACCAATGGGCGCCAGCATCTGAATCATGTTCGCATCACATCAGGATGGCCAGAGATACCCGATCCAAGCGATCCGCAGGAATTTGATTATGATAATATACATTTTTAATGGTTCATTCTATAATCCAAAGACCTGATCCAGATTCAGAGGGGTTTGGGTGTAATGATCTATAAAAAGTATATGGAGATGTCGTATGTTTTACTTTATTTGGCATATGATGTTGTTGTTTTTTATCCAATAAAACAAACAATTTATCAAAATCGGATTGTATGAAGCTACTGTCATCATACATACTTTTATATTCCCATATTCCTTTATTATTTAAATTAAATTGATACACACTATCTTCATGTGAATACATCGAATAGTATTCATCTCCATCTTTATCATCTATACGCGTTATTGAAACTTGATCCCAGTAAAACTCATTATTGAACGGCAATGTGGCCGATCCTACAAACTGAAATATAAAATTAACAATTTTATCAAATATGTCATCTGGCGTAAAAAAATCAAACAATCTACGTGATGGGTTTAAATCAAAGACTGATCCATTGTGTAAATGAAATGATATTGTTCTCGAATATCCATACTCTGCCTTGGATGTATCAAACATTATAACATATGAAGTTAAGACCATATATGGTATATACGGAAAATTCAATGATTCCATGATTCTACGATTTAATATTTGGATATGCCCGCGTTATGAGTTTAAATCAAAGACTGATCATTTATTAATTTATCTTTTCTTTGTTTCAAAGCTTTTATTTTTTTGCAAACTCGTACCATGAAATCAAAAATAATTCTTTCTGGAGTTCTAGGAAACACTTCGTATAAGGTACTTGATACAGTATTTCCGGGTATTTTCCTTAATATTCCATAATAGAAAACCAAATCTGTTCCTGGGATTTTATATAGTTGACAACATGATCTTTTTCTAACTTCATTAGATAGTACAATATTATAAGTATACACAGTTGTCCATTTTTTTGGAACTTTCAAATTAGTTCGTTCTAACAGTAATGCACAACAGAAATGCGGTAATTTGTTTTCATGTATAAAATGCCATCGATTCGTATTTTGTATTTTAGTATGAAAATTAAATTCACCTAATTGTAATGTAAATGTATCACCGGGTTTAGCTTCTGGTGAATACACAGCTAATATAGCGTCCACATCTCTTCCCATCTCAACATTTCCATTCACATTTGGTAATTTTCTAATAACAGAACCGTTAAAACCACCTACCATTTTACCAAAAACAGGTCTTAAATTATACTCGGTGTCTATATACTTGGTAAATTTAATATGAGAAGGAGCGTCAACTGTTTGGAGATACTTCATATACATTGCCAATTGTCCAGTTGGACAAAATTCTTTTTCAGGTCCTTGTTCATATGAAGTTAAGACCATATATGGTATATACAGAAAATTCCATGATTCCATATTTCTACGATTTAATATTTGGATATGCCCGCGTTATGAGTTGTATCACATTAGTTAAACAATATTTTTTATTATCATGATTGTGCGACGTTAGTGGGATATTACATGACTGAATTATGTTTATTAATTCATTCCATCCCACCTGGGTCTGCAAATAAGGAAACATTCTTATATAACCCATCATCGTTAATAATACAGATTCGGTTATTTCTAGACCATATTTTTTAAACATTTTGAGAATTTCATGTTTATACGCTTTATCAATGGGACTCGCTATAATAAAAAACAAAATGGCATGCGTATGTATGATAAATGTATTCGCCACACAAGATAGACGATAATATAACAATTCAAACGCGTCCAACATGACTGGGAGGGAATGCTGAACTGCACATAATTGACGTAGTGTCGTAATTAATTGTTGATAATTATCAACTACTGTCAAATTAAGATTGATATTCAACACCAAATCCATCACATGGTCATCATGATCGTATCGTTTTGTCTGTTCAGATTGCAAATCCGCAAATAAATTTGTATTTGGTGACGTTGCAACAATCCTATGTTTACAACCAGGACAGGTGAAATACATGCCCGTATTGTGTTTATGATAATGAAATAGACATTTTGCATGTATATAATGACATGGCTCCGTTGCGTCTTGTTTTAATAATCCTATAAAATGACATGCCTGATCATGAGTCGTGATTTTTGCATGACACTCGCATGATTCATCGTCACAATCCAACGGATCGTTGGTTGACATGCATATAAAACACGTAATTGGTTCCATATATATAATAGTTTCAAACATCTTTACATGGATTTTAAAACTATTATAAATATGTCATCTATACCCCAAAAACCAATTCTTATTAAATTATTTATCAATCTCACACCAAGTACCGATTCGTTTGACAATTCACAATCTCACGAGGAAAATATAACAAATGTACAAATTACCAAGAATGACGATTATATTCAACGGTATCCGCATGTTTCCACCGCCAAATGCTATTGGTGTCACCACACATTTACAGATATTCCGATTTATACGCCAGTGAAATATGATTCAGATACAGACATTTTTCATGTCCAGGATAATTTTTGTTGTTTCAGTCATGCCGCAAGTTATATCACAGCCACTTATCGATCCGATTTTAATACTAAATTAACCCTATTATATTTTCTACAATATAAAATGTTAAATGAAATTAAACCCATACCCATCGTTCCACCAGTTCAATTATTGGTCAAAGATTGGGGCAATGGTGACATGACAATGGATGAATATAAAAAACTAGGATATACCAACAACGTAATTGTTTATTACCCACCTATTATACCTATTCAAAATATCATCCAATAAAACATTCACCCAGTTTAATTAAAAACACCCATGAGACGAGCCCGACAACATAAATTTTTAATTTCGTGCTTATTAAAAAATTTCACCTTTTCAACCGGAGGTTTATCTATAATTTTCAGATATTCCGGCAGTAATTGGTTGGGTTTACATGATCCACAAGATGGGCATAAAATAGGTGGTACGAGGGGAATGATATTTCGCGATTGTACAATCGTTTGAGAGACCGTTGGAGGGGATTGGGTATTCATACAAGATGTTTTATCATATATGATATGGAAGATTTTAGCGAGTTGTATAATCAATTTAAGGACGAGTTTGAAGATACAGACGACACATCATCACTCGTAGATTTTATTGTAAAGACAAATATTCAATATAAAGAAACACGATCGAATTATAACATTGCATTGGCTACACCCATGCGCAATGTTAAATCACTACGTCTAGTTCATCTCGACATTTCAAATATTCAAGTCGGTGTCGAAGATTACCAGCTTTATATACACTTTACAGACCCACATACAAACGAGACATATAATATTCAGATTGATATACCAAATGGTCAGAATATGAGTGAAAATACTCTCATTCAATATATCAAAGAACAGATTATCAGATCAACACCGCCCTCTTTCAAGATTCAATTGACATATGAACCTTCCACACATTTTATCAAATTTGACGCGTTTAAAAATGACAAGGCATATCAAATTGATGTACTGTCATCTACTACGTGGAACGCATTTGGTTATCCAAATTATAACAATGGAATTACGAGTCAAATATTCATTGATTCGTATAAATATATAGGTGAGCGCACTTCAAGTTTACCCAATTATCATGTTATATACCACCCATCAGCACCAATCTCCCCATATCACCCATCCGTTTCAACGTTTGCAACGAGTGGATATTATATCTCGATACAGACCAATGACAAATTCCAATCTGATTTATTATTTTATAATACATCTATCACGACAACACCTACTAAATTATTATTTGGCACAACCGCTTCTGGTCTATCGTTATATAACATAGGATATGCGGTTCAAGTAGGTCAAACCATATATAGTGGGATGAATAATTATGAGCCATCTGCATCCATGGGGATAACGACATATACTTTATTATCCGACCATCTTTTTATGAGAACTTTAAATAATATCTGGGTTGTTGGAAGCACATCTGCAACCGGGTCAACCATGTATGCACTTGGCCTAACACATGCAAATATATTTACATCACCCTTAACGTGGTCAACCACATTGCGACTAGCTGGTGGGATTACCACATTTACACAGATGGATATTTCCCCATATACTGCATCAACACAGATGTTTTTCATGGCATATGCCAATTCTAATTCTATCACTGGTTCTGGGGTGGCATCTTATTCAACCACCGTTCTCACACCATTTAAAAATTTCACGGGAGGGATACAACATGTAAAATTCGGGGGGACCCAATGCCTTGTTGTGGATGGTAATACATTTTCCATGTTATATTCCCAAAATGGTGTAACAATCATGGCACATCCATTTTATACGACATCTATTCTCATGAGTGTCCCCTCACCCAATGGGCAATATGTTTCGATTGCGGATAAATATGGAATAAATATATATCGTCAATTCCGATCAAATGGGTATATAAAAGTTTATCAGGCGAATGATATTCCAAATGACATGGAGTGGTATGGGGATCGTTTATATACTACAAATTGTGGTGGAAAAATCAAGATGATTGATATGACCCCACAATTAAATAATAACCAGGTATTAGATATATATCACCCATCTTCATTATCTATTACATGTAGTTCATCGTTAGCCCAACGTTTATATTTTGGGACGACCACACCTACAATGGCCCAGAATTATTCAATGTCTTTAATTACGACAAATCAATTACGTTATTATATCGGTCAGAGTTATGGAACATTATTATGTTTTGCATCAGCGATGAACACATCAACTATATATGGGATATCCGTTGCGTCATCTATTACTTCCATGGATGGCGATCATACAAATATTAATCGCCAAATACTGACAAGTGGTATTTATGATATAGAGCGCATGCAACCAAGTGCATTTACAACTGCGTCAATTATTCATTCCCGGAATGTACGTAATCCGTTTTTTTCCAGTATCGGTGTATCCCAATTAAATATTATATTAACACCGCCACATTTGATTGGACTTGGTGATATAGTAGGTGTTATCCCTGATGCAAATATACTTGGAATTACCATGGGAATAACGACAAGTGTAATATTTGCTGGTGTTACGTATATAGGTATCCAGGTACCCGAACTGACAGTGACCTCTTCTTATAATGTAGGAGCTACAATACAATGGTATTTACCAACATCCAATTTATTATTTATCAACCAACCCATGACAGATATACCACCTTATTTTAATGGGATCACAGAAACATGGCTTGATGGATTTTCAATTGGTGGTGGTTCTACAGTTAATATATTATCCTATGCATTATCTGCAACGAATGTTCGTCAGATAGATATCCCGGAACTTGTGATGAAATTAGACCAGAGTGACAATACCGTCGTGAATGACATTTCGGGATATAAAATTGACAATACATTAGCCATTATATATGGAACATCGTCATATGTACACAATCCGATTTTATATAATAATAACTTGGGAGTGTTGAATAATTTCTCAATTGGATTTACGACAATAGATCCAACTTATGAATTGTCTGATAATTTAGTTCATGATGTTACATTGGAGATCTTACAAGTCCATACGTTGCCGTCCCATGTATTACACAATACGCGAAATGACAGAATTGAGAATCCCGATAGCGTGTACAAGCGACGGATTGTCTAAGCGACGGATTGTCTAAGCCGCAGGTATGAATCTCCTTATAACTTTATTTGCCTTTTGTCGTGACGAATAATCTTTAAATTTTGTATACATATTTTCAAGCGAGGTATAACCAAACAGATTTTGGAATGTATTTGGGCCGAAATTGGTGCGAATAATAGTATTCACAAAGAGATCCTTTTCGGCAGGGGTCATTTCTTTTATCTTTTTGTTAAATACAAATTTCTTGACCTTTGTTTTATTGTCAGCATATAATTTTTCCACCGCATTTAGACTGGAATAGTCGCGTTCTTTTGTTAATGGAATTGATTTTATATATTTATCATCCGGATATTTTTTTAATATATTGATAAGCTTAGCGACATTATCATTCTGATTGCTACCTGCATGGTTCTGATTTTTAAACGTTTCACGCTGGAAATAAATAGTTAAGAGTACAATGATTAATAATAATAGTACACCCAGTACATATCCATATCCATATCGCTTCATATTATGGTAAAGATTATGCTAATTTATGCACCATGATTGCATAAGGATTATCCGTTAATTGAATATCTGGTGCATCTAATTGTATATCCTTGGGGGGTTCTTTATAAAATTGTCTATCACGCTCGTATTCCTTGGGAACACGGGGAGGATTGGCAAATGTCTTGTCCACATTCAATAAGCCATCCTCGGTGTGATTGGCAATGTTCAGATTCAACTTGCGAGACAGATAATTGACGAAATCCTGACCAGCGGGAATTGCAAATCCAGAATCCACAGGGGCGCGTCGGACTTGTGTGGGTTCTTTTTTGGCATTAAATACTGCATTATGGAACATAGTTCTATCTTCTGATTTTTGTTCAACACCAGCCGCATTGGGTTTATAGTCGATTGTCATGGTAGATTGTTTCTTGGTGACATTTGCACGATGACGAGATATGATATATCCAGAATCGAGGGTATGACCACCTCCATTAATTTCATTCTTACTAGTGGTCATGCGTTTTGTATTTTTAAGATTATTCTGTAGTATAGATTGACCTTTACCATAACCAGACGTCCCAAAACCCACCAGATTTGTCTTGTCACCTAAACCTTTGGACGTGTTTTTCATAATGATTGCACTTCGCGCCGTTGATTTTTTATCGGCATCACCCGTAATTAACCATTTATCGGGCGTATTAGACCATGTTCTATCATTGCCATGTTTGGCCATCCCCATTGCAGCTGCACGTTGATCGATTGACTTGCCAACCACCACACGCCCACCATGACTTACCTTGGGTCGTGAAGCCGAACGTAACTGATCTACCGTGGGTGGTTTGGGGCGCCATGTGGGGTGTAATACATCTGACCCATGATTTGTAAATCCTTCATTTAGGCCATGCGAAACGTGTTGTTGTTGAAAGGGTAGTTCATTATTACGCACAGTACTCGACACGATGTTGTTTAATTCTTTTTGACGATTGGGCATAGGTTGACCATAAATAGGTTGTGCATAGACATCGGTAAATTTCTCAACTTCTTTGCGGTTCACCTTAAAGTTGTGCGTCTCACCAGACCCAGTGAATAATTCAAATTCACGCGAACTAGCATCATGACGATTGGGCATTACTTGTGTTTGTTTACCTTTTAGAAAAGGAACCATGTTATTGTGGCGAAATGATGGAGGTGTAATGGTATTTTCAGCCGGAAACATGGCTGATTGGTCCATTCGTTGATTGACCATGGGTCGTGTCGTGTTACCGTCATGATACAAGACTGGAGCTCCGTAAATATCATCCATCATAGTAAAAAATATAAAATTACACTTGATTTTCCATCTCCAGCTGGATAGATTCAATCACCTTGTGATTCAGTGCGTGCAATTGATGATGTTTTGATGATATAGTAGATTGAATAAAATCCGGAATGGATATATTATCACGCATCCATTGTTTCACAAGTTTATCCTCCACAGATCGAGGGAAACGTAATTGTGACCCAATAGTATTTTTATACTCCAACAAGAGAATATCCAATCTATTTTCCGGCAAGTTACCCTTGTACATGTCTATCTCCATGATTATATTTTGAAGTTTAATAATCATGGCACTCCGTTCAACGAGCCCATATTCATTTTGTTTTACCCTATAAAAACTCATGAGTCCACCATAAATTGCGGGAATTGCGAATGAAATGTCATCATTTGCATGAATAGACAAGACAATAGACGTAATAAATAAGCCTACTGAACTTGCAATACTTAGTCCTAAAATAGATCGAAAATATATTTTTAGTCGCCATTCATAATACTGGATGGATTCTCGTTGTAGTTCTTGAATGCATCTGGCATGTTCATATAATATCGATGCCGTTGATTTCATAATATACATTTATTATATTTAGACGACTATTTTATAGTATTTATATATATATGCAGCCCAATGAAATACAAATTGCGATTGAAATTGCCCCACGACATTTTAAATTTATTTATGTGACGATTGATATGGTTCATCCCCACCCCCAGACTGTTTATGTTAAAATATAATTATTTTATACGTCATATTATGAACAAACCATCGAAAATTGAATGGCGAGGTATCCACAAGGACAAGAAACAGGTGATTGGTCACACGGGTGACAAGGCGGTTCAAATATTGGCCCAACTCAATGAGATTGAAGAAAAGTTTAAACAACTTAAACAGTCTGTTATATCAGCGAGCCAGGAGCAGAAACAATCTGATGTGTCTCAGTCGGCTGCCGCCCTTGAGCAATCCGCCGCTGCCATTACAGAGGAGAGTAGTATTTCAAAATCCAAGCGATTAGCGTCGGCCAAAAAAAGTCGTGAATTATCATCGACCCGCCAAGCAGATGCTGCCAGGGGCAAGGTTGTCAAGAAACTGGAGTTTTAACGTCTGGTGGAGGCGGTGTATGACCAATACATGTTATCATGATTTTATATTGATTCATATTTTCCATCATAAATTGGATGACATCGTCCTTTTTAAATAAATGAGGAGATGCAAATGTATGTATATAATACTCATTCATAGTTGGTGTCAGATTTATCTTTATCTTTTCTAATATAATATCATTTTGCAATAGAGATATATTAGGATTTTGTGGGCCGTTTTGAATAATGATTAGTTTAGTTAATAACGTATCGCGTGGCATTGTATATACGCTGACATTTGTCCCGCGTATATGAAATGGATTTCTACTCTTGGGCAAGACATTTAATTGAACAAATTGCATATTCCAATTTTGTGGTGTTTCGATGGTCGTTTGACTGTTTCCAAATGTCCAATCTTTTAATGATTTAGATATGTCGAAATCTTTCATTTCGATATCGGTGGGTGTTGAACCATATATAGACCAAATTACAAGTCCGACAATTATACACAACACTGTAATAAATATAATAATCCCCAAGTTATTTGAAGGTGGTTCGGGTTGCATATTATATAATCGACGGGTTAATTTACATTATTTCATTCTGAAAAAGCGGTGAATCGTTTATCATCTTATCATTACAATACTGTACAGGATGTTTTGAATAATCAACGGGTGTGTAAATCCCAATCTTGGCAGCTTCTGTAAGTAATAGCTTCATACCAGACCAAAATGTATCATCGTGACCATACGAAGTATTATATACGTGGGCCAATTCATGGATGGCCACAAACATGAGTGTATTATTGTCGATGAATTCATTTTTCGAATTCCGAATGCAAATAACTATTTTATCTCCTTTATTTTGCATATATGTATTAAAATTGGTACGGCTATTGGACTCTTCAAAAACCGTATCAGATATACGATCTACCATGCGCGATACTTTGGGATTGTATGGATATACAGTAATCATATGCTTTACCAATTCATTCAAACGAGTACGTAAATTATACAATATATCTGCACTTTCTGCCGCCTTGGCATCGTTTATAACACCGAATTTTTCGGCACCAACTTTTATATCTGTAATCGTATCCATGCGTTTATGTGATTTGAGACTATAAAAAATCATCACAGTGACCATAAACACGACAAACATGACGATATATTTGCGTTGGGTCTTCATATTATAAATACATAACTTTAATCGGCATACGACTAAATATATACACGTTAATTCATTCTATTTACCGATTCCCGTCGTGCTTTCCATCGTCTCATACCATTTGCCAGCACATGTTTATACGTTGATATATATTGACCGGCTTGCATTAAATCCCAACTAATAGCTACTAGACCCGCCATATAGCTAACACTACTAACTAATTGTCTTTGTATAGGATATGATTTAAATGGTGATGAGATGCATTGGTTATATACAACCAAACCAATCTTTCTTAATAATTCCAATTGTACTGAACCACCTAATATATACAAATCGCGAATATGTTCTGGATATTCAAACTTAATTTCACTGTATGGTGATAAATAATTAATTAATGGACTAATATCAAAAAGTGGCATATGAAAACGATTCATATGTCTTATTATAATTGGATATTTTATCCCCGAAACAACTAGATATATAATATCATCCAAACGCATTTGAGGGCTATATATACCATAAACAATATTATATGCACGTGATACATATCCATTATATTTAACTGCACATAAACTAACAGCATTTTGCGATAACCCACTTTTGTAATGCATAAGTAATATCATAATAATACGCTCGTTATCATTAAAATTTTTATTTTTAAATCTTGGGTTGAAAGTATAACAATATGCATTTATTTGAGATATATATTTATATAATTGTCGATTGAATATAATCGATTCTATAATTCGTTCAGATTCTGATTGAGAGACATAGTTTTGAATAGACGGTTGTGGAGATGGTTGAATATGTGGCGGTGGAGATGGTTGAATATGCAATTGTTGGTGAGGTTGCCGAATCGGATCTTTACGATATTTAAAAGGTACACGGCAAATCGGGCATTCTATTGGAGCATAATTATCAGGTAAACAACTATGTCGATGGACACCATGACCACAAACTAATCTATCCATTTCTTCATCTTCTTCTAAACAAATTGGACATTCATTGTTAAATATCCGTTTGCTATTTTTATTTCCCATAAATGGTATTATATCATATTTTCCGCGTCGTGGTTTTAAATAGGTTTTTTTGGTAGTGGCGGCTGAACATGCAGTTGGGGTGGTGGCGGTTAAATATACAGTTGCGGATGCCGAATTGGATTGTTGGTACGCGACAAATTGGACATTCAATTCGTTTACTGTTTTTATTTCCCATAAGTATTATTATATCATATTTTGCAACATTCATATATATTATCAAATGATGAAAAAAAATTTATATGATTGATTATTATAAACAACTGTGAAAATGCCCAATTTTGTCCTCACCGTGAATACCCCGGATCATCGGATCTTGGAGTATCTGTCACGTATTCATGCCATGAAAATTACTACAAATGAGTCAGAAGAGTCGGATGATACAATCCATCTGTCGTGGCATTTTTCATCATATAATGACGGGACATATACATTCACGACATCAACACAGTATGCGCGCGAAGATGTGAAAATATTGACGCGTTACTTGATTACAAAAACAAAATTTGTGGTTTATGGTTGGTTACTTTTGAGTACGATTGAAATGGGGGTGGGTGTTGGTGGAAAATGTGAAGATTAAATAAATCTGCCAATATACGTTTATGGTAACGTATATTGGTAGATTTATATTTTATTGGTCTATGTGACAATGCCACTAATCTTCCTTTGGATTGTCCAGATTTTGGAGTAACTGTTCTGATTCATTATCCAGATCGTCAAATACTGACGAAGTTGTTTTTGCCGTACTGTGAACATATCCTTGTTTGGTAGTTTCGGTCTTTTCCCACCATAACTTGATATGATATAATGCCGTAGCAGTCATACACATAACATACGTGGCCGCATAACGAAGATAAATTAGCATAACGTTATACAAGTACATCATATAAGACGCAGCACGCAGCATACGCATGGTCAATTCAGTGGAAAAATAATAAGACATATAATCTACCCCATCATATAAATAAATGAAATTGCACACCAAATATATAAAAATGATTCCAGCTATATTATGAGTTCCACACCAGAACAGATGAATACATCTCAATTACCTAGTATGATTATCGACGAGATTTCACGCCTCCCAGATCATGCATCATCTACTATAAATGGTATTACGTATATACCTACACAAATCGAAAAAACAGCACTTGAAATTGAAAATGCATTTTATGATAATGTCTTGTTTGCATTATCTATTATACTTGTCATTCCACTATTCTTATCATACAAATATCAACCCAAATTGATCACCATGATATTAACAAGTGCCATTTTTTATATAAATATTTATCATTATAGCCATGAAGAAAAGTTTTTTGTTATGGATTTCATGTGGTCATCTCTATTAACCTTTACAACACTCGTTATTCTATTTCTAGGTTATAAAAAATATGGGTTAACCCCTAAAATTGCCGCCGCTGGTATAATAGGCAGTTTGGCGTTGTATATTTATTTGTTTCATGGATATTTCCCTGATGATGTGAAAAATCCACGAAGTGTAAATGGTTATTTGAAATTCCATGCACTCTGGCACGTGCTCGGGTTTATATCTCTATGCCTCATCATGACCATTCAAGTTGACCTTGGTGTAATTATCCAAAAATAACATAACCTTCACGCCAGGTAAAGTAATATGCTATGAGAGCAACACCCACCAGATTAATAAGTGCGTGTAGTTGGAATGCAGGTACACTCAACATGAATAAATGGGTTAACACGATAAGGGCAATGCCAATAAAATACGCAAGAATATGTTTGTTCATAATAATATAAAAGATAGAATATGGCTCGAGTGACTAATAATTATTATAAACAAATTATTCGTGATGCAAACCACTTATCAGATGAAACAAAAAATGTATATTGTGAACGATTGGACAAGTTATTAGATAATATTATAGTGGGTCGTTCGCTTCATTACGTTTTACTACATCCATCGGTGTTTAATTTGGAAATGACCAGATATAAAAATGCAAACATTTCACAAGATGGTAAGAAATTATCGGCACATTTCGTGATTGGACATTTAGCGCCCATCATGACCATATTCCGTCAATTGGTTGATTTTAAACAAAGTCATATGACTCAATATCTAACATGGGTAAAGTTATATAACAAAGAGTTGGATAAAAAGGATCGTATCTATAATAAAAACCAAACTAACAAGTATGATCTAACATTGGATGATATCGTGGAGATGCGCGATGGTCCATTGGTTACACTTGTGGAAAAACTATTATTGTCTTTGTATACCATGATTCCACCCCTGTGGAGTGATTACGCACATGTACGTATTTTTTTAGATCATGAACGCCCACCAGGTATGGCTAGATATAATTATATATGGTTGCGCCAATCGCGACCTGTATTAATACTACTATCTAAAAAGACATTATATCATACCAAGACAATTCATCCACATCCATACATGTCGATTGACTTGCCACGTAATCTAGTGGCGGTTATTAGAACATCTCTGAATAATAATCCTCGTCAATATTTGTTTTGTCATCAATCGAATAATAATTTGCCACTTTCAGATGGATACTATAATAAATGGGTAAATGGTGTATTAAAGCGTCTTTTTAATGACCCGTCATTGACAATTCGCTCGTTGCGGGAAATTTATCTCATTACTAAATTAAATAGTAATTTAACGTATGATGAGATACAAAAAATAGGTCATATCATGGGTCAAACAGATGAGATTCAGGCTCGTTTCATTTCATAATTTCATAATTTTTTAATTATAATATAATGGTGGAGATTGTCCAATTATCCTCATCAACTAAATCGCGCAAAATACGTGATTTTAAACCAACTTCATTTCCATCTAAAAAAATGGGGCTTGGACACCCAGTTTCTTCCTCTTTATTGAAAAACCAACGAGTTGATAAAATAACACGCGTTCGTAAATTAAAATTGGCAATCATGAAAAAAACTTCAGAACTCACTGCATTGCAAAATGAAATTGGTGAGAGACAACGAGTACTTGATGTAATACAATCAGAATTGGATAGTTTAAAACGTGAATTAGCCATGCAATAAGACGCGGATGGGTGTTACTTGTGAAAAAAACGCGGCGAAACCGTATCATCATCAACATGTTTCACCATGATTCCCACAATTTTTGTAGATGTCGAGTCATAAATCTCTTGAGTATTGATATCGAGCTGATATGAAACCCCCTTGATATCCATTAAAACAAAATGTGGCTTGTATGGTTTTGATTTATAACCCAGTTTTTCATTCATGTTTGTCAATTCTCGTTGTTGTGATTGGACTTGGAAATATGCATGTTCTATTTCACTGATTTTACTAGGATTTGCGGGTGTTTCACACTTGGTATAATCAAATGTGTGTTCAACCTGATCTCGGCCCCGACGAAGCATATCCCCTATATCTTCTTCGTCTGAATAAGTTTGCATATCTGTTTGAATGGCATACCATTCGCGGAATTTATCCACATGTTTTGACTTGAACACTTCCATAGATGCATCGTTATAGACTTTATCGGGGCGTTGTGGATATAATATTTGTAATTCATGGCGAATTTTAGTCATTAACTTGGCAATTCGCGTCTCATTACTAGGTTTGTGTAATAGAATTTGTATATATTTTTCAAATGCGTCCATCACTTTTCGGGATTTAAAGACTTTGTTGATCTCGAATTGTGGTGGAATAGGTGCTAAATAAAGTTGCATATGTGTTAATTGTGGGGCGATATGTTGTACATATTTTAACCACATCATGCGCATATATTTTCCAATTTTAATAGATTGCTGATCTGCACAGCGTTGGGAAAAATCGGATACAAATGCATCACCTATACTTTTATGGTGTTGATTCCAATCGGCGTCACCTGCTAATTTGTTGAGATGTGTACAAACGACAAATTCATCATTGTTCAATTCAGATGATGAATTTATAATATGTGTGATATATTTAACCCACGCGATTGACATTTGGTGTGTGATATGAGCGACTTCGGGATTATTGGGTGAGAGTTTACATAAATCCTTGGAAAAAGACTCGCCTACAGAATTTGCGGCCAATGTCCATTTTGTGTTATGTGTATGCCTCGTTTTAAAGAGAGTATTTTCATATAACAACGCCTTGGAAAATAACGCGAGACCGTCGAGATTCATATAGATTTATTGTCATATAATTCACTGGAATTTAGATTGAACCCATGCAACAACATAATAGAAGAGGACACCGTGGATGAGACCACCCATCAGAAAACCAGTGTCTAGACGGCCACGCAGTAAATCACCGCGGAAATCGCCATCCAGGGGCCAGGCCTGAACGACCATACCAGACTGCATGAGGGCGAAAATGAGTGCAACAAGTGCGACCTTTTTAAGAGAACCCATAGACATCATTATAGTATATATAAAAAAGTTTATAAAGATAGCAGTATGAAACCACCATTTAGCAAAACAAAGTTGGTACAGATTGCGAATGAAATAAATTTATATGCCAAACATGAAATTATAACATCGCCTTCTAAACAGAGTCACGAGACTTTATATACAAATGTTTTAAACGCACTACAATGTCGTCTAGGGTCTGGGTCGGTCGTGGAATCGGTTCAGACCTGTAAAAAAACACATGCCATATCTGCAGCGGAAATTAATCAAACGGTGGATAAATATTTCAAACCAAAATATACCGATTTTGAATACCTCGGTACTTTACCTGTGGATTTTATTAAAATCACCCCTCAATATGAGGATATCAAACTAGATAAACGCAAACGATACGCGGCAATATTTAATACAGGGGTTTACAATAGTCCTGGGAAGCATTGGATTGCCCTGTTTATAGATATGCCTATGAAAATCATGTGTTTTTTCGACTCGTTTGGAAATCCTGCCCCCAGACCCATTAATGAATGGATTAACAAAATATGTTCTAGATACGGCATGAAACGTATCGATAATAAAACGGTACATCAAATTGCAAATTGGGAATGTGGTATATATGCACTGTACTTTATACAATTACGCCTATCTGGAAAATCATGTAATGATATAAATAAAATGAAATTAGGTGATCATAAGATGTTGATGATTCGTAATCGGTTTCAGTTATAACAGTGACCAATAAAAACGAACATTACCTGGGATTTCTTCACGCGGTAGTTGCATTATAAAATCCCATAATTTAATATTGGTGTTTGATTTTTTACAAATATGCCACAAGGCATTTGCTTGGTAAATTGTTAAATCACCCAAGTGTATAGCCTGATATATAAATAATTGGTATCTTGTTTTAAATACTGGGAATGTATATTGATACTTGGGGTATGGGAGCATATCAGTTTGATAACAATAATTTCTTATTATCAAAACAATGCAAACAAGTGCGAATAATAAAAAGGTGATGGGCATTTATGAGAATTTCCACAATCATATATCATCGTCTAGCACGACATCGGTAAGAGTATCATCTACCACATGTGGTGGTACCAGTACTTGATTTTGTTTTTTCTTTTGTTTCCTTGGTTGTTTCACCGTGTCCCCCGTGTCCCCCTTTTCCATCTCCTTTGTGTCCCCCGTGTCCCCCTTTTCCATCTCCTTTGTGTCCCCCTGGTTCTTCTTGTCTTTAACCATCACCTTTTTGGCCCTTGGTCGCTGCGGTTGTGGTGGTGATTCTAAATCATTATAAATATCTGTAAATTGACGAATCGCCTGTTGATAAGCTTCATCCGCCTGTTGCTCATACATTTGTTTTTCCTCGGCATCCAATGCTTTCCACATGGCCCGCCCCTCTTGTAAACTAGGGGGCTTTCTATCCTTGGAAAAAAATGTATATGCCATTTTACGACGAGGTCGTTTAGGCTCAATTCCTAAACCCATATATATACAACGATCCATAACCTGCTGACCTTCGGATGACATGAACCATTTACTACATTCATCCATGGTTGAAAAATCGGTAAGGCGGTGAATAATATGTTTATTGATTTCATTAGAAATGACGGATGCTTGGTCAGTAATGAGTTTATTAATACGGGGCAACATGTGAGCGTGATATCATATAAATCATGTCAATCCATATATTATGAAGCTAAATGCCATTTTAGCTAATCATCCAGGTCACCAACCCATTATATTGTACGACATGTCATTGTTACACCCAACTGCCCAAAAGTGTACATCTGGTATATTCAAATCCAACATTACATCTAAAAATATATGTGTGCCGCGCAATGTGACCTTTGGTTATTTACAATATCTCCTACGCAGCAAAAATTTTATAAATATGGCATCTAACGAGGCGATTATCTTATGGTCCAAATCTAAAGTCAATGGGCGTTTTGATATGATCGTCCCCTCGTCCAGTTTAATATCATCTTCGTTGGTCGATGCCGACGGAATTATGCGTATTGGATTACAAAAAGAGACGACATTTGGCCATGAATGATATATATTATATTATGCCGAATATGATAGTATCTGATGGTATAATAAATCCATTTGTGAAGAACAATGAATCTTTGAGTGTCAAGACGATTAAATTATCCTTTTCGTCCCATAAAAAGGAGAGTGGCGAATCTGCATATTCATTTGTATTAAAACTCGAGTCGCCAATTCTGAATGTAATTGGCTTTAATTTTCGGCGTATAAATTATACATATTCACGTACGGCAGTTATTCATTGTGCCTATTTACAATTTACGAATCTTCCCCTGGGCGATGTATGCAAAACAATGAATGATGAATCGTATGTGGCATCTATACCCATTCAAGATGGTACTGGTACAATTCTGGGATCCTATGCTTTTCAGAGTGATTATGTTGTCATGCTGAAAAATGAAATTGCCAAGCTGAATCGCCTAAATGTGGCGGTTGTCAAAGAAGATAGTACAAATGATGGGTTATTTATCCCATTTTCTGATTTGACATTTTTACAGGTAGAAGTAGATGTATTATACCTTGATAATCGCCTCAAGAAACATTAAAAAATATTTGTTTCGATGCATTTATCGTGATCTTCTGAGTGCCAAATCTATAAACAAGATAACAATGAGGATCCCAACGAGAATAGATTGAATATCCCAACCACCACCATGCCTTCCATATTCGTCATATGGAAGATTATGATGTTGTTTCTTCCAATGATTCCAATATCGTGAATGGCGTTTACCATGCGTGCCATTTTCATAACTTTCCTTGTAATTCTCAAAGGCTTCGGGGGATAAATCAATTATACTTTGTAATGCTTCCTTGACCGCCTCTGAAATGGATTGTTTAAAGAGGTTCTTACATTCGGGGCATTTATCTAAATGGTCTGAAAAATGGGGTGAATCATACAAGGCGGCACTCTGTTGGTGTTGGACTACTTGTGGCTGTACTTCCTCGAGTCGTTTAGGTACTACATGATCTTTTTCGTATTTGGCGTATTGTTCCATTTCATAATTTGGCGTTGCGAGACCTTCGATGGGTTTCATAGGAGATGATTTTATGTTTGTAAATCCCACCCCCCCGCCTCCTAAATTCTCTGCAACTCGCGAGTCATTATTGGTTGCCCGCACGTCATTATTTGTCGTACGCGGGACTAGATTATATGCATTGTTCCGAAGTGTTTCTGGTATTAATCTTCCAAACCCACTAGATGTTGGGTTTGCAAACTGACTAAATCCTTCCATAATAATAACGAAATCTTTTAATGTGGCAAAATCAATCTTGGATGTTAGCGAAATTTAAATTCACACGATGGATTTTTATCATTTATTATACTTATACTTTTTGATATATTTTCATCCCCATCCCCATTAAACCACAATATCTGCATAATTTCTGCCATGGTCCATTTGAATGATTCAAATGTTATTTGAGGATCTATTTCATAAGTGCCTTTTGAAAATCGATGAATGGCAGAACGTATATGTATATCTGTCGCTCTAGTAAATTCAATAGTATAATCAAATCGTCCAGGGCGTAAAAATGCCTCGTCAATCTTTTCTGGGTGGTTTGATGTGGCGATTAGTATCCGACCAGGTATTTCTAATATACCATCCAATACATTTAATATAGTTGCCAAATTCAACTTATCGTTGTGTTTTTTCTTTTTTGAACCCACTTCAGGATTATATTCATATATATCTTGATCCGATTGTTCCACCGATTCTTCTTTTTCAATATATTCACGTTTAAATACAACTGCATTATCATCACAATCTATATCTTCTAATACATAAATTCGTTGATTTATTGGGATTTTACATTCCTTGATGGGATTCATATCATGTGGATTATCATTCCTCAACATAATTGTTTCGTCGAAAAATAATTGTTTAAATCGTTGATTTGTACGGATTTCATCTAATTTGATATTTACAATGTGACGATTTGTTTTTACCGCGAGTGCTTTAATAAATGATGTTTTACCACAACCCGGAGACCCATATAATAAAAATCCCAACGTATGTGGTTTACCGATATGTTTATACCAATCTATGTTATTGATAAATGTGTCAATGCGTTTCATGATCGTTTGTTGATTATCAAAGAAAATGTTATCAAACGTTCGGAATGAATTAAACTGTTGGTTTTGGAATAGATTCATTACATTATTTTTATTTGGATCAGTTGACAACAAGTCGAAATAATATAACTGATCACCGAATTTATTATTTTGGAAAATTTCATAATGATTTACACACTTGTCCACAAACGAACGCAAGTATATCGCTGGATTTTGTTTGGCGTATAATACAAAATCCAATTGATCGATTTTTCCATCATCTGCGCGATGAATACGTTTTAATTGAAAATAAATATCATCTTCTATGTGTATAATCGTTTCATCATTGATAAAATATTCTTGTATTATTACAGTTAAATGTGGTATATGCTCTAGTTTTGTAATATACCACATGATTTTATCAACGATATTGATGGCGGAATCTGTGGTGTTGTAAGTATGAGAAAATGAAATGGATGATATAAACTTTTCTTGATTGATTGTTAAAACAGGTGTGTCAATAACCGCCTGTTTATTTGGGCGACGACATTTACTAAATAATAAAGGTATCTGATTAAAACACAACTCGATTGTATAAATTGAAAGCATTTGATATACATGTGCCAATGTATGTGTTATATTAAATTCACCAGTCTGCGCACCCATGATTAATTTTAATTTAAGCATGTCAGATATAGATGTAAGATGCTGGGTTGACATATATATATATTAATACAAACGACGGGTGATTATGAACTTTTGCGTGTTTTGGTAGCATCGGGACGATCATCTCGTTCCATTACTCGTTTTTTCGCTGCATTGATTGCTTGTAATGCGCGTTTAGATGGTTGTCTATCCAACACTGAAACGGGGCGTCGGGCCGGCGCGGGTGGCGGAGGTGGGGGTGTTGAGGGGGGTGTGGGTGTTGCTGGGGGACGATCATTTCTAACCACATCGTCATGACTGGTTGATGAAGAATCTATAAACGCAGGCTGTCGTTCTTTAAATACGTTTATAAAAAATATCATATTGGTGATATAATCTACATTAAAATGGACGAAAAATGTTTGATTAAATAACTTGACAAATTTTACGATTTGATTTAAATATTCGGGTTGATCAATTACATCGTTCTGGATATAGGTAAGAATTTTATTATACAGCTTGTATAAACTATGAATAGCATCCATATCATCTGTTTCTGATAATTTTTTATCATCATCAAGTAAAGTCTTGTTAAAATATATTAATGTGGGATATATATCACGTAGTATATCATGTTCAATTGCGTATCTCATCAATGGGGAATGAATTTGATTACTGGCAATGATATAATTTCGCCTCGCATCATAAATACGATTACAAACAAATGGCGCATGACGAGAATTATTTAGCATGGCGACAAAATCATTATACATGTTTTGATATTGTGGATGATCAGCAAATGCATTATTCATTATATCATAGAATTGGGATGAAAACGCAACTCGGTGGGTTATTTGTGGTTCATTTCCATAATCCGCCACGTGTGTGATTACGTTATTCACGGATATTCCGATGGCCATATGGTTTTCGGTTAAACAAAATTGTATCCTATATTCTGGAAATGACAAACCATACAAATATAGCATTATAGCAGTATTTGCACAGTTTCGCCCCCGATGTCCTTCATTTATTAAACAATTAAACCTATCATAATTGCTGAATTTATAATGGTTATATAACACAATATGCAACATGAATAAAAACATTCCGCTCTGCAAAATTTGAACATTTTTGTAAAATTTATCTTTATGATGTTGCGTCATGGCAAATGTAGATATATATGTCCGGAGTAATGCACACATACGATGTAGTGTAGTATTATGTTGTTTAATGGTTTTTAATACTTCTGGTTCTAGTTCAAATGGGTGAAGAGCACGTTTATTTTGAAGTTGTTTTAATGCATAATACATGTTATTATATTGGGTTATTAAATTTTGTTGAATAATACGTAATTGTTTTTTACGTTCCCCTTCACCTTCAGCTGGTATAAATTTGAGCCGAATGTCGGACATATTATATCACGTAGTTTTATTTCATAAAAAATGACATTTTTCGTAAACTTGTTGTTAAACTTTTTGTCATGTCGAGTAATTCAACATCGTGTGTTATTAATTGATTATGAATATTCGTGATATCTTCTTTGACTTCAATAATATCTTGATTAATATCTTTTATAATAATGTCAAGTTGAACCTTTGGATCCGAATTATTATTACCATGCAAGTATTTACGACGAGTTTGTTTATCACATTGGCCACTTTCGTGACACTTGAGTTCTGATTTATAATAATCTAGATCGGATAGTTTTTTATTAAGCGATTCAAATAAACCATCCAGTTTTATATTTAATTTACGTGATTTTTTTATATTTTCCATCATTTTGGTCTTGATATCAATTATGTTTATATTTGCTTTCAACCCTCGTTCGGCCATTAATTGACTCATAATAAATATGATAATTTATAATACAAATGGTTTGTTTTGGTACATACCGATTGTCGCCCACCATTGCCGAAAATATGATTGAATATGCAATTCAGCATGGAAACATTAAAAGATTTGATACTGCCCAATTATATAAAAATCAAGAACACGTATTGCGCAAGATACGCGTTGATCTACATAAAACATCCGAAGAAATTTTCATTACCACAAAGATCCAGCGAAAACTAATAGAACAATGCATAGTTGATAATCGCGGAATTATTAATTCCATTTATGATATCATAGCATTAAAGCCAAATACTATATTACTACATGCACCTGTTGAAAATTATCAAATTGCTTGGCAACAATTGACGTGTGCATTGGAACATACAAATATCCAAGCAGGTGTATCTAATTTTGATGTTAAACATTTAACTAGTCTCAATTCACATCCATATATTAATCAAATTGAGATTTCCCCATTTAATCAAAATAGAAATGTAACCAGTTATTGTGTAAAACATAATATCAAGATAGAAAGTCACTCTACATTAACCAAGGGAGAGAAATTTAATAACGAAATTATTCGTCAAATTGCGGCGCGACACAACACATCAGTAGCCAAGATATTTATAGCATTTAATATTTCATTTGGTTATATGCCGATTTTTTCCACTAGTAAAATTCATCACTTTGAAGATGATTGTATGGGTGATTATCCTATTTTAGATCAATCAGATATTGATCTATTGACTACATTGGAATGTCAATATCGTACACACCCACAATATAAATATGATGTATGATATATAAAAATGAAAAAAGATTGTGCGAGTCAAACAGATGATTATGACGAGGGGGAAGATCTCAAAGAAATCAATAAGATGGATTTATGGCATATTGAAAAAATTATATCCAAGGCACGTAAACTCATTATCAAATTAATGAAACGGCGCAAAATGATAGAAGAACAGTTATACAATGAAGATCAGGTTGTGGAGGAGGATGAGGACGATTGTTAATGGCATATATGAAAAGGTACGTACAACAACGGCTTGCGTTTTTGCTGGTATTATAGATTATTATTATATATATGCACTTTCACATTATTTCCAATTCCAAGGGAGAGATTATATTTCTCCGTCGTATGAATTACCATGCAGTAACATTTACCACAACCGAATATATACCCACCGTTACGGAATCTGAATATATAACAACCGTCCCAGAATCTACGCAATTATTGGACTATATTCATATGGCGCTTGATCACTCGTTTGATATTGATATGTTTGATCTCGAGATTAATAATCCGCATTTAGATGAGTATATCCGTCCCGTTATTAGGCTAGTATGTAATCCAAAAGACCATCTAGACAAACAACGTGTCATAGACGAAATGGTTCAATATCTCACTCATTTCCCACTGCAAGATACACGTGTTATCAATATTGAATCATTCAAAATGAAGAGTTGGAGACCTTTAATTGATGGTATTTACGTCTATTATAATAATCATACATCGATGTATTATGTTACACGTATCCCATACGCGTATGAATATTTTTCCAATTTCACATTGAAATGGCAACAAATAAATCTAAGTAAAGAGGCAACTGCATTTTTAAGTGCCAATAATGCTTTATTACAAACTACTGATCATAAGTTAATAGAGGCATACCGCAAATTTATTGATTCTTTACCTACAAAGGACGTGGCTGGACTGGTGGGTGGTGATGATACCGATGTTGAACTGAGGGCGGCATTTCCGCGCATCAATGACAAAGATGATGATATTGGTAGGGTTACATTAGTTGGTCCCTTGAAGACTACTGCTCCGCAAGAAATCACTACTTGGATCAATCCAGTTAGACATGTGGCCAATACTCAACTCCGCACTGATCCACCTAAAACACACGATGACGATGACGATAATGATAACCACCACAGTCGGGTATTATACTAAACACAAATCTATGAACCATCAGCGACATTCCACACCAAGTTACGTCTTTTAAGATATATGATCCATACATCATATGTCAAAATCCGTCTTATCACTCATTGCAGCTGGGGGTCTAGCTATGGGGTATCTGGGGTGTAGACTTGGTCTTTTTGGAAAGAACCCTCCACTAGTATTGCATGAAACAGATGTGGTAAAATATCATGGGATTTCCAATCAAAACTATTTCTTTTTTAACAAGACCGAATATTGGACGTTTTATCATTATATAGGTCGTAATACACCTCCCGTTTTTTCAACCACAAATATTTATATTCGTCCGGTCGATGTTTACAAACGTACAGCTAATGGGTTTATTCGCGTCGATGAATCCACTGGTGGATGGAAATAGTTTTAGTTGGCAATTTTAAATGCACCCATGCCAATCATAACCATAGAACCTATTTGTAATAGATGAAACATTGTATTATCCTGTGTCAAATATTGTAATACGTTTCCAGATGCGGATATTAATATACCGGCTGATAATAATGGGGATGTACCCCATGTTACATATAACACGGTCATTAATGCAATAAATGTGTTTATAATTGCTGGTGTAAACGATGTCTTGTCTTTACGTGTCGTTAAATGATGTAAATAGAGATATAATTTAATGAATGCCCCAACGATCACCATGTCATTATCGGCTATTGCCAGTAACATAAGTGTACTTGCAACTCCTATTGATATTAATGACATGTGCCATAACCATAAATCTTGATCGTTATTGGCATGAAATTCGGCGCCAAAATATGCAGCGAGCCCTAACAAAATAAATGCAAATGCCCAAAAGTATGATTTTTTATAGTAAATATATATGGTGCCAATAAGAAACGTAATCGCCGCCAATATATAATCCGTTAATATATCACTATTCATAATAATAAAAATATATTAACGGATTATATAGCATTTTAGATCAATTATTAATATACTATGTCCGAGCCGTTAAATAAACGCTTATGGGCAATTGCTAAACAACATGCAGATGATGTATACAAGACACCATCTGCATATAAATCTGGGTTTATAGTAAAAAAATATAAGGAATTAGGTGGGACATTTGCCGGTCATAAACAAAAGACAACCGGTCTGTCTAGATGGTTTGCAGAAGATTGGACTAATCAACGTGGAGAAGTAGGTTATAAATATAAAAAAGATGTATATCGTCCCAGTAAACGCGTTACAAACGATACTCCCAGAACATGGGGTGAATTATCTGACAAGCAAATCCAACGAGCCGAGAAAAACAAGGTGGCTGGTAAACGCGCCAAATTTAATATTGGATAGTTTATTTATATGTTAATAAATTATTAATTTGATCGTATATTTTTTTATTATATATATCTTTTTTACGTTGAGCTTCAATTCGCATAGATTCAATCTGTTCTAATTCTTGTTCAAACTGTTTACGTTTTATCTTTTCGTCATTGGTTAATTCAGAGGCAACTGCTGTTTCACGTTCATGTTCGTATTTATTCTTATCTTTCCATGTTGTTTCAGAACGTATTGGTTTGATTTTATCTATTTTATTGTCGACATTATATGCATCATGATAATCTACACCAACCGATGAATTCAAGTGACAGATTGGTTTTTTAATATGGGTATCACCATTCAGTTCTTCAAAATCTATGTCTTCTATGCCGAACCAAATGGGATCTGGTTCAATCCGGCATATTAATTGTTTCGAGGTATTGGATGATGAAAAATCTTCGTCGACCTTGTCAGCATATCCTTTGCGGCGTAATAACTCGGTATCTTTTTTCTTTACCAATTCATCCCATGCCTGTTGTATAATACGTTCATTTTGTGCAAGTTCAGATTTCGATAAGGATTGATTATGATGATCTGATACGTTTTTTTCAAATGATGATTTTAAATCACGGTGATCGCCACCTTGTTTGGATATAGCTTTTAATATAACCATGCCAGCCGAATGTATGTGTTCGAAAATAGTACGATCTCCGCCCATTTTATCCGGGTGATATTTCAACTGTAATTTTTTTATATGCATACGAACGCCATTCACATCTAAATCTTGTTTATCGTCTAATTTTAAAAATTTCATTGCTTCGTGAATGCTTATTGAAGACATAATATAACCCTATAATTATATCATGTATATAGTCGCACAAATATAAAATATAAGTATTATGAATCATCTACTCAACATAATATCCACTACTGATATCGCCCTGCGTAGGTCTACAACACATGCGATACCATCTGATGATTTAATGTTATGGCGGTTACACTCCATCTTATGTGGAGCGCCAGTTCAAGATCATCATAAACAGATATTACAAAATTTGGGAATTAATATCAATCCAATGGGTATCTCAAACCAACATGTGCATTTTATTATAAATAGTGTTCACTTTTTCCAAGAAAAAGGTATATTTTCATTGCGTGAAGCCGCCATGATTGTAACCGAGTTGGATTTATTTATCCTCAAGACACAGAAACCTCAAGATGTACCATCTACTACACCCGCACCCACGCCGATGCCCGTTAAAAGTCAGGTAACGCCCACAACACCTGAACCCATGAAAATTACCATAACACCCCCAACGCCTCCAACCCCAACGCCTCCAACCCCCACCCC
>JACCDV010367866.1_pt1 | contig 48439 bp, 46 predicted proteins | sample 7446131 | NCBI WGS metagenome assembly JACCDV01 (sample SAMN15323448, study PRJNA562643) | freshwater metagenome | isolation source: river surface water | place: USA:Blue River Watershed | collected 2017-08-17
AAAGATTGTTGAATCTGGTCCATGGGATTCTGTCTTGGAAAATCCACAGCACCCATATACAAAGGCGTTGATTGCAGCGATGCCAGATCACACAGAGGTGGGAAATAACGCCTACGAAGCACCACTTAAAGGCGAAGTTCCAGATCCTGCATCGATGCCAACAGGCTGTGCCTTCCATTTGCGTTGCCCAATTGCAGTTCCCTCATGTTCAACCAACGCCCAGACGTTGCGCGAGATTGAGCCCAACCATCAGATCGCATGCCAGGAGGTTAAGTAGATGAAAGTTATTGGAATGATCTCTGGAACATCCTTTGATGGCATTGATGCCGGCTGCTATGAAATCTCAGTAAGCGATGGAGTAATGAGTGCTGAGCTCATTGGTTTTGAAAGTTATGAGTACCAAGATCATGTACACGACCTGATCGCAAAGGCGATGCCACCTCAGATGACCGACCTTGAGACTGTCTGCATCCTAGATACTTACGTTGGCCAAGAATTTGCTCGCGCAGCAGTTGATCTCTCAAAACGACTTAACGTCACTGCAGATCTGATCGTCTCGCACGGTCAGACCGTCTTTCACTGGATTGATAGCGACCATAAAGCTCGCGGAACGCTACAAATCGGTGAACCGACATGGATTGCAGAGGCAACTGGAGTAACGGTGATATCAAATATCCGCTCACGCGATGTTGTCGTCGGCGGACATGGAGCACCTCTTGTGAGTATCTTGGATCAACTATTGCTCGGAGCCCATGATGAACCTGTCGCCGCGCTTAATCTCGGTGGAATTTCAAATGTAACGGTAACGGGCAAAGGGTTAACACCAATTGCCTATGACATTGGACCGGCAAATGGTCTCCTTGATGCTGCAATCTCTGCCTACACCAAGGGTGCATCTCATTACGATGAAGGTGGAAAGATTGCAGCGTCCGGAACAGTTAACCAAGAGATTTTGAAGAAACTCCTTGCAGAGCCTTATTACGCACTGGCTGCACCGAAGTCGACTGGCAAAGAGCTCTTCCACCTTCCATACATCACCGATCACTTTGGCAATATCTCAACGTGGAAGATCGAAGATGTGATGGCGACTTTGCTCGAACTCACAGTTGAGACAGTTGCTCTCGATGTTGGAAAGTACAAAGTCTCAAAACTCTTTGTTGCAGGTGGCGGCAGCGCCAACCCTGTGATGATGGATGCACTTGCTGCGCGTCTTGCACCGTGTGAAGTATTGACGATGAGTTCACTCGGAGTGGATCCTCGCCAGAAAGAGGCGCTGGCATTTGCGATTATGGGTTATCTCTCAGCCCATGGTCAGCCGGGTTCGATTCCATCCTGCACAGGTGCCGGCAAGGCGACAATTCTTGGATCATTTACTCCTGGAAGTGGCCCGCTACAACTTCCGGTACCGCTTGTAACTGCTCCAACCAAACTCGTTATCGCCTAAACGTTTAGGTAAGCAATGAGCTCTATCTCCAGCGCCGCCCATTCAGGTGTCGTGCGAGATTTTCCAGTCGGAGTAAATCCATTCTTGAGATATAGAGAGTTGGCGATCTCGTTATCTGCAAAGACCCACAAAGTCATTTGGGTAAATCCGCGCCCTGCAATGCGAGTTTTCGCCTCTTGTAGCCCTTTCTTACCAAAGCCACGGCCAGCAGATTCAGGGTCTACATATAGCGAAAAGAGATGGCCGCGTGAGGCATCATCTTTATCGCTACCAATTCGAAAGACTCCCACCACCTTCGCATCGTCGAGCAAGAGAAGCGTCTGTTTATCTCCTGGGTTTTCAATACTTGTGCGCCACAACTGCTCGGCACTTTCAGGGGTAAAGGATTCACGGGAACTTTCAGTGAGCACCGAGGCATATGAGATAGTCCAACAACGTAAGAAGATCGCGGCGATGACAGGTAGATCATCAACTGTTGCATCCCTAAACTCCATGGCGGTAAGTCTATGAGTACTCTCGACTTTACATTGGGTCGCCACGAAGTCACTTTGCGCGAGCCCTTTATCACTGCCCTACGCAGAGTTGAGCAGTACCCAGTCATCACTTTTACCATCAGCGATCAAGCTGGGATTTCTGGTGTTGGCGAAGCCGTTGCAACGCCTGCAATTGTGGGGGATTTACTTGAAGAGATCGAAAAGGATTTAACACAAGTCATCACACCAGCCTTGCGAAATGTGACCGTACTCGATCAAGGGCTTATGCAACTTGCAGTCATTGGCGCTGCGCCAAGTAGCAAGGCAGCGGCAGATATTGCTCTACGCAACTACTTTGCCCACAAATCCGGTACGACGCTGGCTGCATCGCTTTCAGGAACTACCAGTCAGATTCGCACAGATGTAACTGTTCCAGTTGCAGAACCTGAAGCCCTGGAAGAGATTGTTTCTCAACGCTTAGCTCAAGGATTTTCATCGCTGAAAGTTAAGTTAAAGAGCGAACCCATAGAGAAGAATCTTGCAACAATGAAGGTGATCAATAGCCTGGTGCAAGGGCGTGCCTCTCTACGTATCGATCCAAATCAAGCATGGGACTTTGAATACAGCGCAGCTTTCCTTCGCGGCCTTGCAACGTTAGGAATCGAGATTGAATACCTTGAACAACCGGTGGGTAGGTACGAGATAGATGCACTCTCGCAATTACAAGAGTTGAATGTAGCGCCAATCATGGCCGACGAATCACTCTTTACAATGGACGATCTTGAGAAGTTGCTCAAGGTAAAGGCCTGTACCTGGGTCAATGTAAAACTTCTTAAGAGTGGAGGAATAACACCAGCACTTGAAATCGCCCAGCGCGCCAGCGATGAAGGATTAAAGGTCTCGATTGGAAGCATGATGGAGGGTGCCGGGGGAGTACACGCCGCAGCGCTATTGGCTGCAGCGATAGCGCCAGAGTTGACCCATGATCTAGATGCTGCGTGGTGGCATAGAGATAGCAGAATTGGCTATAGAGATGGTTGGCTAGCGCTATGACGCCCGGAAAGATCATCGCCTCAAGCATTGATGGAGTAAGGGTAATTGAGTGTGAAGGTCTCCGTAATTTAGAGCAGCCAGTCAATGAGTACACAGCATGCGATCTTGGTTCTGTCACAAAGATTGTTTCGACAACCTCTATCATTATGAAGCTCGTTGAGAGTAAGTCAATTGCAGTCGATGATCTTGTAGAGAGATATCTCCCTGAGTGGGCTGGCTACAAACGCACAGGAGTAACAATTGGTGATCTTCTCGAACATCAATCTGGCCTACGGGAATGGCAGCCGCTCTATATCTCACAAACAAATGGGTTAGAGGCGCGCCAGATGATTGCTAACTATGGATATACATATGATTCTGGGCGCCACTATTCAGATTTAGGATTTATCACGCTAGGAAATGTAATTACTGAAGTTCTCGGAACTGATTTAGAGAGCGCCTTTAAAGAGTGGATTAGTCACCCATTGGGATTGCAATCAACTCAATACCGCGCACCCGTTGATCCCAGTGATGTCTTTGCCTCATCATTCGGAGATCGTGCCGAGATGGAGATGATCAGAACACAGATCCCATATAAAACTACCGAGACCTTGGAAGAATTTAAGCAGTGGCGAACTCACATCTTGGAAGGTGAGGTCAATGATGGCAATTCTTTCCATCTCTACAATAGCGTCAGTGGCCATGCTGGATTGTTTTCAACTGCAGAAGATCTCTTGAGTTATGGAGAAGAGCTCTTATCTAGTCTTTATGGAGATGGATACTTCGATAGAAAAGTATTGGAATCTTTCCTTACTCCAGGACGGGACCCGATGCAGGGACTCGGATTTAGAAATTGGATTGAAGCAGGCGAGATTGAATATTGGGGGCACACAGGCTTCCCCGGGGTTTCATTCGCTATTCAGCCTCAGACAAGGACAGCTCTTGTGCTTATGAGCAATCGTCTTCTTACTCAGATAGAGCCAGAGAAAACAGAGCAGATATTTAGCAGAGTACGCGAGGGTGTCCGTAAGCATTTGGAGGCTAAGTAGATGACGAAAACACGACTGGTGTTCGCACCACTGTCAAATGAAAAGGGAGCGCCTCGATGGTAGTTAAGAAAGCAAAGAATCAAAGCCAATTTGGCGACCTCTTGGGAGAGATTGCCAATCAAATGGCTGCATTTCACGCAAGTGAAGTCGCAATCGCAGAAGCAATACTCCTTGATCCGAAGAGCGCTGCCAATATGAATATCAGCCAATTGGCACAGGTGAGCGGGACTTCGGTAGCTTCAGTTGTTAGATTCTGTAAAACTGTCGGATACAAAGGTTTTCCACAATTTCGGATGGCTCTAATAAGTCAATTAAGTCGCCAGTCAAGTTTAGGTTCTGTTTCTGAACTAGATAGTGGTATCACTTTAGAAGATAGTCATGAAGAAGTCATTCGCAAAGTAGCGCAGGCAGATGCTCTTGCGATACAAACGACAGCTGAACGCTTAGACATTGAGGTCTTTAAAAAGACAGTTCAGGCTTGGGACAAGGCACAAACAATCGGAATTGTTGGATTTGCTTCTAGTAGTTATGTTGCCATGGATTTACAACTTAAACTCAACCGTTTAGGAAAGAACGCGATTGCTTGGTCTGATTTTCACACTGCGTTAACTTCCATATCTGTCTTGAAGAAGGGGGATGTCGTTGTCGCAATTAGTCACAGCGGTACGACTCTTGACATAATTGAAGTGATGTCGGAGTTCAAAAAACGAGGAATTTGTATTGTGCTCATAACTAATGCACTCAGAAGTCCTGCTACCGCAATTGCAGATTTGACGCTCTTTACATCTGCGCGAGAAACTCTATTCAGAAGTGGTGCTACTGCTAGTCGCATCGCTCAACTTACTGTCGTTGATTGCTTATGTGTATCACTTGCTCAACTCAACTGGGTGGAGACAAAGGCTGCACTAGATCAGTCGCGTGAAGCGGTGAAGAGCCGAACAGGTAAAAAAGAGGCAGATCCTGATCTAATTGGTGTTAAGACTCCCAAAAAACTTTAAGGAAGTTTCTTCCCAGGGTTAAGAATTCCCTTAGGGTCAAAAGCTTTTTTGATAGAGCGCTGCAGCTCAATTACTGCAGGAGATATTTCATTTGCGGCAAAGCCTTGTTTAATCGAACCGATTCCATGCTCGCCAGATGCTGTGCCGCCGAGAGATTGAGCGATCTCTACGATCTCTCCAAATGCAGCAATTGCACGCTCTTGGGCCTTGAGATCGCCATGGTCGTGAACGATTGTGGGGTGCATATTTCCATCACCGGCATGTCCGAAGATTCCGATCGTCAGCTCATACCGTGTGGCTAGAGCTTCCACCCGTTCAACAAGTTCTGCAATCTTTGAAATTGGAACTGCAACATCATCAAGCAACGTTGCACCAAGTCGCTCTAGGGCTGGATAGGCAAGTTTGCGTACGCGGATAAACTCGACAGCATCGGCTGCATCTGTTGATGCTGCGCCATCGATCATCTCAAAGCCCTGGCAGACCTCAAGAACTTCATCTGCTCGCTCTTGATCTTCATCTAATTGCATCAACAAAACTGATCCTGCGACTTCAAATCCAAGGGGATGCCATGCCTCTACCGCCTTAAGCGTTGTCTGATCGATAATCTCGAGCATCGAAGGTTTGAATTTCAAAAGGGCAGCCGCAGCCGCCGCTGCATCTTTAATGTGGGCAAATGTTGCAATGATTGTCGCCGGTGTTGCTGGGCGAACTGCAAGACCTACGACAAGTTCGGTGATGATGCCAAGAGTTCCTTCAGAGCCAATCATCAATCGAGTCAGATCTAGCGTTGTCACGGCCTTCTTTGTTGCACTACCTAGTTCAATAATCTCGCCATCTGCCATCACAACAGTGAGTGCTCGAACATGAGCCGAGGTCACTCCGTACTTAACGCAGCACATACCGCCAGCATTTGTTGCAGCGTTGCCACCGATCGTTGACCAATCGCGGCTTGCAGGATCTGGCAGGTAGGCGAGGCCATGTTCTTGGGCAGCTTTATCTAAATCTAAATTGATCACACCTGCTTGAACGCGGGCGATGAGATTTGTCGTATCAATCTCGGTGATTGCATTCATCTTCTCTAACGAAATAACCAGTGAAGTCGATGTTGCATTGGCACCGCCTGATAAACCGCTACCTGCTCCGCGAGCTACGACAGGAATGTTATGGGTATTAGCGTAGGCAACAGCGCGCGAGACCTCTTCGGTACTTTTTGCAAGAAGGACGATCGCTGCGGCTTCATGGGCTGCAAATGGAGCCTGATCTTTTGAATACGAGATTGTGATCTCTGGATCTGTAATGAGAGTTGCGCCTTCACCGAGTGCTTGGCGAAGTCCTAATCCATGATCCATTGTGGAATTTTACCTCTAAATCAATGGTGAGGGAGCGAGAAGCGTTGCCCCTTCTGCTCTACAAGTAAGCCATCTTCAAGCAGAGTCAGTAGCGCCTTCTCAACCTGCGAAGGTACATCCCAGAGTTGCATTATTTCGCGCTTATGAAGTGATGGGTTATCGCGAAGTGCTTGAACTATCACCCCACGACATTGGCGATCTGTGCCATGCCATGTCTGCGTGCGCTTAGGTTGATCAGAGAGCGGGTAGTCAAGACTTCTCCAGATACATTGATCTGCAACAGGGCACTGGCCACATTGTGGTTTCTTCGCAGTACAGATAAGTGCACCGAGCTCCATCGTTGCAGCAGCCCACAGATGTGGATCTTTAATTGGAATCAACACTTCTCGAGATCTGCGCTCTGACTTTGTTGACGCAGAAGTCGGTACTTCGATACCGTCGATAACTCGGGCAAAGAAGCGTCTGATGTTGATGTCGAGAACTAAGGAACGCTCTTCAAAGGCAAAGGCGATAATTGCCGCACTCGTGTACTCACCAATACCTGGAAGTTCTCGCAGCTCTTTTTCATTGGACGGAACTTTTCCACCGTACTGTGTGGTGATTGCCTTTGCGCATTCGTGTAGTCGAAGTGCCCGACGTGGATAACCAAGTCGACCCCATGCAGTAATGATTTCGGCGGGGGAGGCGCTAGCAAGGGCAGCAGGTGTTGGCCAGCGCTTCATCCACTCGATATAGATCGGAAGAACACGCGCAACAGGTGTCTGCTGCAACATTATTTCGCTGACTAGTACGCCCCATGCATCTGTACTGCGCCAAGGTAGATCGCGCTTATTTTTCTTAAACCAGGTGAGAACTGGCGCGTGGAGAGAACTCATTCTCCAGCGATCGCAACCCTCTTAAGAGCTTGATCAAGACGAGAGACTTCAAAGATCTCCATTCCATCAATCTTTACATCACTACCTGCAGGAACGAGCGCCTTCTTGAAACCAAGGCGATATGCCTCTGCCAATCGGCGCGAGACACCACTTACCTTGCGAATCTCACCTGCCAAACCAACTTCACCGATAGCAACTAAATCTGAAGGAAGGGCAAGGGCCTTTGCAGCAGATGCAACAGCTAGCGCCAACGCTAAATCTGCAGCGGGTTCAGACATCTTCATTCCGCCCACAGTTGCCGCATAGACATCGCGACCGCCGACTCGGACACCTGCGCGAAGTTCAAGGACTGCCAATGTCATCGATGTGCGCGCAGAGTCAAGGCCGCTAGTAACACGACGCGCATTTCCAAAATCACTTTCACGGCCAGCACTTACTAGCGCTTGAATCTCAGCAAGCAGTGGGCGGCGACCTTCCAGCGTAACGGTGACACATGTTCCTGGAACAGGTTCAGTGTGGCGCGATGTAAAGAGGCCCGTGGGATCGATGACAGATTCAATTCCGGTATCACTTAAATCAAAACATCCGACCTCATCACTTGCCCCAAAGCGATTCTTAATTGCGCGAATCAGACGAAGGCGCGAGTGACGCTCGCCCTCAAATTGGAGAACGACATCGACGATATGTTCAAGAAGTCGTGGACCTGCAATCGAACCATCTTTTGTTACATGGCCGACCAAAAGCAAAGTGATATCGCGATCTTTGCAGATTCGGATAAGTGCGCCGGCAACTTCGCGAACTTGTGTTACTCCACCAGGTGCACCATCTGCTGCTGAGCTGCCAATTGTCTGCACACTATCGATAATCAAGAGCGCCGGCTTTACCGCATCAATATGAGCGATTACTGCACCGAGATCTGTCTCAGATGCTAAAAATAATTGTGGATCAACAGCGTTAATGCGCTCTGCGCGAAGGCGAACTTGTGAAGCTGACTCTTCACCGCTGATATAGAGAGCGCTCATTCCTTTTGCAGCAGTTTGGGCGGCAACAGATAAGAGGAGAGTTGATTTTCCAACACCTGGTTCGCCGGCCAACAAGATCGCAGCACCTGGAACTAGCCCGCCACCTAAGACGCGATCGAGTTCGCTGACTCCTGTTTCACGTGCGCGAGCCGATGAAAGGTCAACATCGCCGATAGGAGTTGCAGCTTGTGAGACAGATCCAGCAACGAGTGAGAGTTTCTTAGGCGCTGCAATCTCTTCGACACAGCCCCACGCCTGACATTCGCCACAGCGACCTACCCATTTCTGGGATGTCCAACCGCATTCGCTACAGCGGAATGGATCCTTCTCAACCTTGGCCATGAGGTGAGCCTAAGGCAAAGGTATGACGAGCGCTCTACTTGCCGGCTTGAAGTGTTGCTGGATGCTGAATAACAAAGAGCGGCAGGCTGCGAGCTTGAGCATCTTTAATTCCCTGCACGCGTAGATCGCAATGCTTAGCCAGAATGTCGTAGGCATCTTGCCCCATGAGAGCGATCAGCTCGGCACGGTTAGAGATATAGACCGGTTCGCTTCCGACGTGAGCTTCGGTATTGCTGGTGCAGTACCAATCGAAATCATCTCCGCCATCGCCCCAACCAAGGCGTTCGTACTCACCGATAACAGTGACTGAATATTCGCGCTCGCCAACTTCACGTTCTTCAAAGCTACGGCGTAGCGGCAGCTGCCAACATACATCTGGTTTAGTTTCGACGAAGTGGCGATTTTCTTTCTGGGCCAAATGGTGAAGTACGCAACCAAAAGATCCAGTAAATCCTTCTGCCTCATATCCCTTACGGTTGAGGAAGATACAAGCATCGTTAACGGTGCGAGTCTTTCGTTCATTATCTTCATCTAAATCTGTGATGCGAAGCTGTCCACCAGGCTTCTTTGGACGGGCTTCTTCGTAGAACTGCCACATCGCAGGTGTCAGGTGTTGTGCTGCCAATTGAACGCGCTTCTCATCGTTCTCATCTGAGTACATTGCACCTTCGGTACAACATCCATCATTAGGACGATCTTTAAAGACACCTTGGCAACCATCGCCGTAGATGCAGGTCCAATTGGAAGTCAGCCAGGTGAGATCACATTTAAAGATCTCAGAGTCATCATTGGGATCGGCGAACTCGACCCAGTCGCGGGCAAAACCTGGTTTAACTTCAGACATAGTCGCAGAGCCTACGCGTACTCTTTGGCTATGGCTAATCAGCAGAAGGTCGCAGTAATCGGTGGCGGGGTGATGGGAGAGGCTCTCATCGCAGCTCTGATCCGATCTGGTGTGGCTGGCCCTTCGATTGCAGTCGTGGAAAAGCGTGAAGATCGATCCAACGAATTGATTGCTCGTTATGGAATTACTCAATCTGCTCTTGGGCAGGCAGTTGCTAGTAGCGATCACATTCTCTTAGTGGTTAAGCCTCAAGATATGCAGGCTCTTTTGAGCGAGATCGCACCACAGATCAATAAGAGCGCACTTGTGATGAGCTTTGCTGCAGGAAAGACGATCTCCTTTATCGCGCAAGCACTTGGTGAAAACCAGCCGATCGTGCGCATCATGCCAAATACACCAACTTCTGTCGGACTTGGCGCAGCAGGTTACTCATTTGGCCAAGGCGTTAGCGATCAGCAGAAGGCCTTTGTCGCATCCTTACTATCTGCCGCAGGCGTTGCTGTCGAAGTCAATGAATCTCTACAAGATTCAATTACTGCAACTAGTGGTTCTGGTCCTGCCTACTTCTTCGCCTTTGTCGAAGCGATGATTGAGGGATCGGTGGCACTTGGTCTCTCTCGCGAAGATGCCACAACGCTTACGATTCAAACCATTGTTGGTTCAGCAGCACTCTTGCAGAAAAGCGGTGATTCACCAACAACTTTGCGTGAGAAGGTAACTAGCCCTAACGGAACTACTGCTGCAGCACTTGCCTCATTCGCTGACGATCACCTAGGCGATATTGTTGCTCGTGCAATGAAGGCAGCGCATAATCGTTCTCAAGAATTGGCGTGATATGAAGAGAATTTTCCCCTTTGTTATTCTCACACTGATTGTCGGTGCTCTACCGGCTGCTGCTGCACCCAAGACTGTCGCTGCGACAGATATCTCACGAGTCAATGCGATTGATGAATACGAAGGTGCAGCGATTTCACCGCAGGGCGTCACGATTTATTCAAATGCTGAGAAGAAAGTTCTGCTGACATCCCTTGATTTCACCGGTAAAGAGCGGTGGAAGCTGACTTTAGATGGCTTTGGCGATCAGATCGCAATGGCTGCGACAACCGATAAAGATGGCACGATTTGGATTGCTGGAATGTCGGCAGGAACCCTGGCCACTGAAACAGCTAGCGCAACAGCACCTGCTGCAACTCTTCCGACAAATGTCGATGGGGTAGTAATTGAGCCAGTTCCAAATCTACGAAATGATCTCAACGCAATTACGGTGTGGAAGGTCTCACAAGCTGGCGCCCTTCTTACAACGCAGAGCGATACTCCAACTGCTCCCATGCTTATTACCGCTATCTCTCACACAAGTTCTGGTCTAACCATTCTTGGTGATCGAGGCGCCGGCACCTTGATCGTTAACGTCACCGCTGCAGGAAAGTTCTCAACGTCAAAGGCGATCGGCACAGCAAAGAGCACCTTTACCCATCTATTTCGCAATGCAGATGGATCTGCCAATATCTACGGCTCAAGCAGTGAAACTCTCGCCGGCAAAAAAGTTGCTGGAGTTCGCGATGGAATTCTTGCCAAGGTAAATAAGAGTGGAGCCCTTACAAATGTGGTCCGCAGCTCTGCAAATAGAGCGACCCGTTCATGGGTGGGTGCAACGCCAACAATTTTCCTTGTAGGTGATGTGAGAGCCGGTGGTAAGAACGAGACGGCATTTACTAAATTTAATTCAAGCTTTGCACCGACCTGGACCTTAAGGCTGGCATCAAGTGGCGCCCAGCTTGCAACGACAGGAGCGAACGGCTCGCACTATGCGCTCTTTAACTCAACTTCAAGTATCCCCGGAGTCACTGGGTGGAGACCATCTGCTGCAACCCCTATCGTCTTACGTTTTGATAGTAAGGGCGTTATCACTCAAGCTCTCAAGGCTCCACAGATTAAGAGCGCGCATGTCATCTCATTTGTACCAGGCGTTGGTTTGATTGTCGTAAGCCCTGCTGGAATCTTTAAGGGCTAAGGTCTAGCGATAGCTAAGTTGCCATTGATATTGGCAACGACAAGTGTTCTTCCATCACGCACAACCCAGCTGCCGCTAGTGCCGTTGATGGCGCTACTATTTGTAATCAGAGATATCTTCTTGGTAGCAAAGTCGATTGAGCAGAGGCGATCCTCGCAATTAAAGAGCGCTGAACGGGCATTGGTACGCATCCAGCGATTTGGTGTGCCAAATTTACTTGTATCAAAGGTCTTGATATCTAACGTTGGTGTCAGCACGGCGGTACGAATTTGGCTCGGCTTTGGAATCGTTGTACTTGATGCCCCAAGCCACATCGCAAAGGCGCTCTTAGAAGAGACTGATAAGGCAACGTCGTAGCCGGTCATCGCAAGAGCATCGCCAGATTGCTCAAGAGTTCTAAAGGCCCACTTACTTGGATCAATCTCATTGCGCGTTGCAAGGCGAATGGCTCCTGATGTCGCTTCTTTTCTCTGATTGATTACCAAGACAGAGTCATAAAGTACATAGGTCTTCTTGCCATCAAATCCTGCTGCAAGATGGAAGGCAACATCGCCAGTGGTGCGACCATCTGTCTTGCGATCGCCATCGACCATCTCGTAGCTCCATTTACCGGAGTTATTCAACTTATAGGCACCCAATAAGACACCTTGTGACTCATCACGGTAGAAGACTTGAATTCCTGTGGGTGTGATGACGCAAGCATTTGAGATGCTCACATCACTTGCAGTCCGCACGCGCACTGGATCTTCATACTTATTTACAGAAGGTCCATTGCCATCGACAATCTCAACGGAAACTTTCTTGCCATCATAGGTTGCATGGCGCAGGTCTTGATCGCGTCCATCAGCGTAGAACATATGAAGTTTTTGATTTAAACCCGTGCCACCAACGCAGAGTGAGATTGGACTTGTTATCTCATGAGAAGTTCGATTTGTTCCGCCAGCGCCATCGATTGTGGTCTTTCTCCAGGTAAGCCCATTCCAGATTGCCATCTTGAGAACGCCATTTACACCGTTGGAGTAGACGACGACAGGCCTTTTGTTAAAAGTGGTTGTTGCAATATGTGCGGGTTCAACATTGGGATCGATAATCTCTGACTTCCACGCCGGTTGCGGAGTCACCACATCTGTCGTTGCAACCGGAGATGAACCAAGTGAGTTATTTGCAACGATGGAGAAGGTATAGGTAGTTCCATTCTTTAACCCAGTAATGATTACAGGGCTTGTGGTGGCACTTCGTTCGGCTCCTGTTTTGAGGTTCTTAACTGTGTAGGCAGTAACTTGTGCGGTTCGCAGGTTCGCAGGTGGATCCCACTTGACTATTGCAGATGATGCCCCGATTACAGCTTGCGCATTTCTTACAGCCTGTGGCAACTCAACTGCCACACCTACAGGAGGCTTTGAACGCATATCGGTCATCATCGCAAGAAGAAGTGGTCCAGGTCCGGCAAAGACTTCTCCTGCATCTAGATCGGGAGTCATCACCGAATCGCTTCCAGCATTGGTAAAGAGTTTTTCATCGAGGTGGCTGACAGATGATCCAACTTCATAGACATTTGGCGTATAGAGAAGCGGCTTCTCTCCGCCATTTGCCGCAACCGCCTTAACTCCAGCCCAATAAAGAGGAGAGCGGAGCGCCTTGCCAAGTTCAAGTGATGGCGAAGGAAGATCTGCCAATCGCTTACCTTCGGCAGTCTGTGCAAATGCATCAAAGGGAGTGGGTTGCTCAATCGAGCCAAAGCCAGAGAAATCGTCATAGACATCGTTGGAGAGAAAACCTAGCCCATGTCCCATTTCATGGATGAAGACAGATTTCAAATCGTATTCACTTCTTGTCGGTGCACCATCTCCACGACGATTCCACGATGCGCGAGCGTTAACGTTGATAACCATCTCAGAGTTACGTATGTCGAGATCTTTTCCAGCAAGTGCATTTGCTAGCGCTGATGGATACCAGAGACTTGAATCCGGAGCGCCAGAGAATCCCGCAAAGTAACCGCCTGGTCGGGCACTTCCCAAAACTGCAACCGATTGAGAATTACTCCAGGTTGCATCGACAGTAACTGTCACCTTTGATTGAAAATTAGCTGCCCAAATATCAACTGCCGCTTGCAGCTCTCGCTTTGCCCATTCAGGAAAATTTGTGTAATTAACTTCGATCGTTGATTGCTTCTCAAGGTTTGCACTCTTTGGTGTAGATGTGGTTGTTACTTGCGTTGCAGGTCCTGCAAATATGTAACCCCACGCAGTTGCCGGGGCATATCGGTAGAGAGATTGCGCTGAAGCGCTCGGTGTCAAAGGTGCGATGAGAGCGAGAAGGGCCAGAGCCAGCGCATAGAAGCGTGGATTTCTATGGGTGCCTGCTCGCATGGCGCTTAACCTATCAGGCTGCAAGAATGTGCCCATGTCCCCAGATTCACCTTCTGCCAAGTCGCAGCATGTAGATGGTCAGAGCATCTATGACCGAATCCGTAGCGAAAAACCACCTCTCACCGAATTCACAATCTCGGGGGCCGGTAAAGAGCCAACGCTAGATGAGGCTCGTGCAGATTTTGCCGCCGCAGTTGGAGCCCTAGCCGACACCGTATTCTCAAAAACCTACGGTCCACTTGTTGGAACAGTGACCAAGACCAGCGTTGAAACAGTATTAAAGAACGCCGAGGCCACAGCTCAGCGCGCTAAAGGCGATGCCAAGCTGGTTATTGAAGAGTTATCTGCACGAATTTTTCATGAGAAGAAGAGATGAACGTAGTAACTATTTATTCACGTTTGGGATGTCATCTCTGTGAAGATGCTGAAGCGACCTTGATATCGTTACAAAACGAACTCTCTTTTGATATCGAGGTAATTGATATTGATAAAGATCCTGAGTTAGTAAAGCTTTATAGTGACCAGGTGCCCGTCATTCACATTGATGGCAACCATCATGATTTCTTTAGAGTAGATCCGGAGAGATTTAGATCTTCCCTTGAAAAACATCGTCAGCATCAATAATTCGATAGGCATATCCCTGCTCAGCTAAGAAGCGCTGGCGGTTTGCTGCAAAATCTTGATCGACGGTATCTCTAGAGACTACAGAGTAGAACTTAGCGCCACGACCATCAGATTTTGGTCGCAAGATTCGCCCTAAACGCTGGGCTTCCTCTTGGCGTGATCCAAATGCACCAGATACCTGAATTGCAATCGTTGCATCAGGAAGATCTACCGAGAAATTTGCAACCTTAGAGACGACAAGACATGTGATCTCACCGGTGCGAAACGCGGCAAATAACCTTTCCCGTTCTTTGACAGGGGTATCGCCCTTAATTAACGGAACCCCGAGAGTCTCTGACAATGTATCTAATTGATCAATATATTGGCCGATCACAAGGATCTGTTCATTGGCGTGATAAGAAACAAGTTCTTGAACGACCTCACCTTTGGTTTTTGTCGTTGCGCAATATCTATATTTCTCTTCAGGTTCAGCTGTTGCATAGAGCAGACGTTCTGATTCAGAGAGATTGACTCGTACCTCAATACATTCAGCAGGTGCGATATAGCCTTGAGATTCAATCTCTTTCCACGGTACATCAAAGCGCTTTGGCCCAATGAGCGAGAAGACCTCGCCCTCCATTCCATCTTCGCGTACCAAAGTCGCTGTCAGCCCAAGGCGGCGGCGAGATTGAATATCTGCGGTAAAGCGGAAAATTGGCGCAGGAAGAAGATGTACTTCATCGTAGATAATCAAGCCCCAGTCATGGGTATCAAAGAGATCAAGGTGTGCGTAGACGCCATTCTTCTTCTTTGTCATTACTTGATATGTCGCAATCGTTACTGGGCGAATCTCTTTCTTAGCACCTGAATATTCACCGATCTCATCTTCATTGAGCGTTGTGCGACGGAGTAATTCATCGCGCCACTGACGAGCTGCCACAGTGTTTGTTACCAAGATAAGTGTTGTCGCTTTGGCATGTGCCATTGCAGCAGCGCCGACGATAGTTTTTCCAGCACCGCAAGGAAGAACAACAACGCCTGAGCCTCCATGCCAGAAACCTTCTGCAGCAAGCTCTTGATAGGGACGGATCTTCCATCCATCTTGCCTTAGCCCAATCTCATGGGCTTGGCCATCGACATACCCTGCAAAATCTTCTGCCGGCCAACCAAGACGGAGCAGAGATTGCTTAATGGCACCGCGTTGACTTGGGTGAACAGCAACTGTCTCAGCATCAATACGAGCGCCAAGAAGTGGGGCGATTTTCTTTGCACGGATAACTTCTTCAAGGACTGCTGAATCTGTGGTGACAAGGATGAGTCCGTGGATCGGATCTGCTTCAAGGCGAAGTCGTCCGTAACGTGACATTGTCTCTGCAACATCGACCAAAATTGAATGAGGGACTGCATAGCGCGAATATTTGATGAGGGTATCGATGACCTGCTCTGCATCATGTCCGGCAGCGCGGGCATTCCATAGACCAAGATTTGTTAAGCGATATGTATGGATATGTTCTGGTGATCTTTCGAGTTCGGCAAAAGGAGCGATCGCTCTGCGACATTCAACAGAATCTGGATGATCAATATCTAAGAGAAGTGTCTTGTCGCTTTGAACAATGAGCGGCCCAGTGCTCATCCGAGAAGATCCTTGATTAACGCATGTAAGAGCGCTGTACGAGGTTCAAGGGATGCCGCACTTACCCACTCGTGTGGTGCATGTGCGCCATGGCCAACTGCTCCGAGACCATCGAGAACCTGTGCTCCAGCTGCTGCCGCAAAGTTTCCATCACTTGCACCGCCAACGTGGGCGCTGCCAAGAGGAGCCATACCAATTGATGCAGCGACTTTCTCTGCACGTTCATAAAGAGCAGCAGTCGCTGTTGGTTCAAGAGGTGGTCGATTAATTCCACCAGTTACCTCAATACGTGCACCAGAGTGTTCTGGTTTTAATTGAGTAATCGCGCTGTGAACTCGCTCGAGCTCTGCGATAGAAAATGATCGAATATCGATATCAAGAACGGCGCGGTCAGGGACTGTATTTGTTGTTGTACCTGAGTGGAGAACGGTGGGCACAACTGTTGTTCCATGTTCGGCGTTTTCTAGCGCTGCAAGTTTGAGAATAATTCGCGCCATCTCGGTGGTGGCGTTGATACCTTTTTCAGGTTCGAGCCCAGCATGTGATGCCAAGCCGTGTACATGCACCTGATACATCGCAGTTCCCTTGCGACCTGTCTTAACTTTGCCATCAAGGGATGCCTCAAGGACGAGAACAGCTTTTGCCTTTGCCGAAACTTCTTTGATCAGTGCACGTGAAGCGTGGCTTCCAGTCTCTTCATCAGTAGTAGCAATAAGTGCGACAGACCCTTCAATACCTTTGAGTGCATAGAGCGCCTGCAAGAAGCCAGCTTTCATATCAAAGACGCCAGGTCCGCGAACTACATCGCCATCTACTTCCCATAAAGGTTGATATGACCCGTGCGGCCAGACTGTATCGAGATGGCCTAAGAGAACAATCTCAGGCTCTTGTGCGCCCCACCAGAAAACTGGGCGTCCTTCAATCTCTTTAATCTCAGCAGGTGTTCCAAGTACTCGTGTTGCAATATCGCTTGCTAAACGAACAACGTTGCGGCAAGCCTCAAGATCTTCGGTGGGGGATTCACATCGAACAAGTGCTTCAAGGGCTGCCAACATAGGTGTAAGTCTGCCGTATTCGCTTGGATTCTGGCTTGTCATAGCGATGCTACCCCCGTAATTCGAGCGATTCTAAAGGTGGTTATCTCACCTGTTGCGTGATCACGGGCAAGGAGCGTGCCAGCAGAGAGCTTGAGCGGATCAATAATGCGGTGAGAAATCAATCCATTGTTATCGGCATAACCGATCGATAGCGATTTCTCAGGTGCATGTGTCAGGTGATGGCTTAAGAGTTCGAGGGTTTCATTTGCCGTTGTACGCGGTAATTCACCTAAAGCAGATGCGGTGATGTTGCGAAGTGTGCTCTGACGGTGGCTAGATTTTTCACCAGTGCGTAGCGTACGTAGCGCACCCGTAAGTGCAATCTCATCTGGAATATCAATCTCGCCAACAACTCGTGGCGGTCTCGCCTTTGTCTGGGCACGCATGATCCGCGGTCCAGTCAATAAAATTCCCTTGCTATCTTCTACAGCAGGAAGATAACCAGCATTTCTTAGGATATTGACTGCATCATCGACTTCGAGATCGCAGATGATTACCTCCGGCGCAATCTTTCTAAACCCCATGCCATCTAACTTCTTATCGCCAATAATCGAGGCAATGACTGATTGATCTTCGCAGCGAATAAATGAGGTTGTCGCACCAATACGCAGCTTGCCATGTTTCTTTGCAACATCAGCGATGAGATATTCAAGCGGTTGTGGCATAGGGGTCTTGGAGGTTGCTTTAAGGAATTTAGTGAGCTCTTCTCCAGTCCTGCCATGATCGAGTGCTCTGCGGATAGTTGCATCGGTAAATCTAAATACTGTCGCTCCACCGCGTGATTCAACATCGGCAAGGAGTGCCATCTCTTGCGCAATGTTCTGCGCTAGAGGCCCTGGCGCAATTGCAGTGTTATCGCTCTGAATAAGTATGTGATCGACTTCTGCCGGTAGGTCTTTATCAATTCCAGCCAGATCATCACCTGCAATAAGAGCAAGACCGTAATCAGAGATCACCGCCTGCCCAGTAATTCCTAGCCATTCAGCTTCTCGTAATGTGTAAGAGATGTAGGCAGCCGGAATTCCTCCAGTGCGCTTTGCAGGGCGATGCCATTGAGCTGCAGCGATCAGCGATTCTGCCGTTACTGCACCGGCTTGGTTCTCTGTAAGTAGTGAGAGCGTTAAGGAGCGAATTGATGCAGCGTTGACGCGATCGAGCTCTGGTCCAAGGGGGGCAATATTCTTTGAATTTTCGCCTCCAACTAAACCGCTGACGCGAGAAGTAATAAGCCATGCCGAAACCAAGGTCGACCACTTTGCCGATGGTCTTTGTGTTAGCCAGATATCAAATTGAGTTGTGGGCAAGATTCGATCATCTGGATCGATAGTCAGCAGTGCACTGACATAACAGAGCTCTGCGACAAAGGCTGCGCAACTTTCTTCAACACCTAAATGTGATGAGAGCGCTTTTAGATCGCGCACACCAAGGCCACCAGATCGAAGAGCGGTAGGAGGCTCTTGTGCCCAGAAATTAAGAACCTCTTCTACCCAGCGCAGGAAGGTGGTGACATTTGCGATTGCCGCGCGATTGACATTGACCTTATCTTTAACAGCAAATGAGTATGAGATTTCAGGTGCGTTGATCTTCTGCTCTTTATGGATCTTCCCGCCACGAAGTGCGATAGCTACTTCGCGCGGCATCACAACAATGGTTTGGCTATACGGAATCAGAAAACCTTCTTCAAGGCACCACTGAACGCCTGCTCCAGGTTTTTTGATATCACCGACAGTTCCACGAGGAGGTCCCCATGCCATCGCTTCCAGAATCTTTAGCGCAGCAGCAGGTGCTTCACCGAGTTTCTTTAAGTTCAACTTTGCCATCGAAGGCGGGCCAAGTTGGGCAACTTCATTTCCTAAAATCTCTCGCAGAGTTGTAGGCATGCGCAGACCGTCATGGGCGTTATAGATCAGCCCTCGCTCGATCAGCCCTGGAATAGCAAAGAGAGCCGGCTTATCGGTAAGTGCGGCAATTGTCTTTTCGGTAAATGGTTCTGATGCAACAGCGCACGCCTCTAGTACTTGAAATTGCCAGGCGTTGAGAGCATCGATTGCTCGCGCAAGTGATGGCGCAGAGGATGCTCGAACAGCAAGGCTGGCCATATCTGGCGGCACTGGTGCAATTAAATCTGGACGGTGCGAAAAGAGTTGTAAAAGGCCAGCATCATCTAACCCACGTAGGTAGTCGGCAAATGATCGAATTTCCATAACCTGCCTACATTAATGCAGAAAGGGCTGTTACGTTAAATTACGTTTCTACCGTAAGCGGCGACGAGGTGTAATCAGCGCTGCAATGGATGCAAGGCGAGATATGGCAGGGCCAAGGAAGCGGTTGATCTTGCGCGCTCGACGAAAATCGTGAATTGGCCACTTCTCGCGCGTTGCCCAGATTCGCAGCTTTGCATCGGGGTTAATGACAGATGGATGACCAACCGCCTCAAGAAGTGGAAGATCATTGCTGCTATCTGAATAAGCAAAACAATGTGTGAGATCAAAGCCGCGCTCTGCTGCAATCTTGGTTAACGCAATTGCTTTCTCGCGACCATGAAGTAATGGGCCATTCATCTGACCTGTATAAACACCATCAGAGATCGCAGCCTTACTTCCTATTGCGCCGGTAAAACCAAGTCGCTTTGCAATTAACGTTGCCATATCTTCAGGGGCAGCTGTGACGAGCCACACTTCTACGCCATCGCGTAGATGTTGTTGTGCAATTTCAATCGTTCCCTGCCACAGTGCCGGCGAGACATATTCATCATAAATTTCTTGTGCCAAATTCTGAATATCTTGGACATTATGTCCACCGATAAAGCTGGTGGCAGCATTTTGAAATTTAATGATCTCTTCCTGCTTTTCAGTTCCCGTTAATCTAAATCTCAGATTTGCCAGAACGAAGCGAGAGATATCGGCCTTGGTGAAGTAGCCGCGCTGATACATCCCGCGACCAAGGAAGTAGAGAGATGAGCCACGTATGAGAGTGTTATCTACATCAAAGAACGCGGCCCTCTTCTGCTCGAGTGCCATGGCCTAACCATAGAGAAGGCCAGTGAAATCGCCTCTATAGTTAGGTCTATGAGCAATAGCGTCCATGTGGTCCGCCACGGAGAAGTCCATAATCCAGAGAAGATTCTCTATGGCCGCCAACCAGGCTGGAGACTTTCAGATCGCGGCCAAGAGATGGCCAGTGTTCTAGGTGAGTGGTCTAAGGGAATCAATCTCGGAGCACTTCATGTCTCACCGCTACAACGCGCGCAAGAGACAGCCGCCCCAATCGCAGCAGCACATTCACTTCCAATCACAACTGACGAACGACTTATCGAAGCTGCAAACATCTTTGAAGGAAAACCATTTGGAATAGGCGATGGCGTTCTCCGCCATCCATCTGCGTGGAAGCATCTCTACAATCCTTGGAAGCCTTCATGGGGAGAGCCATATGTAGAACAGATCAATCGCATGCTCGCTGCAATCTTTGATGCAAAGAAAGCTGCCGGAGATAAAGATGCAATTGTCGTATCGCATCAACTTCCGATCTGGATATTGCGCAGCGCCATCGAAGGTCGTCGCCTTCTTCACGACCCAAGAAAACGCGAATGCTCCCTTGCCTCTGTCACTAGTGTTCACTTCGATGACAATGGCGAAATCATCGGAACTTCATATTCTGAGCCGGCGGGACATCTTTTACCAGTTGCACCAAAGAAAAAATAATGCAACGAATCAAGTTAGCGGTCGCCCTTTCACTTTCTGTTCTCCTGCTTGCTGGGTGTTCAGGTGGCGGTAGTTCAACTGCTGAAGAGAGTTTTGTTGTTGGTAGCGGCGTACAGACATATATCAATAAAGATGCACGTGTTAAAGCCCCAGCCTTAAGTGGAATGACTCTTACTGGCGTGAACTACACCCGCGAACCAGGAAAAGTCGCAGTCGTTAATGTTTGGGCTTCATGGTGCTCTCCATGTCGAGCCGAAGCGCCAGCTCTCGTCGCTCTCTCAGAAAAGTACCCAGAGGTTCAATTCATCGGCATTCTTACTCGGGATAATCTAGTAAATGCAGAGGCCTTCGTCCGCGCACGAAATATCACTTACCCAACGCTGATAGATGATGCGCTCCTGATTGGATTTAAGGATTCACTACCTGCAAATGCAATTCCATCAACGATCGTTATTGATAGAGATGGATACGTTGCAGCTCGTGTATCTGGTGTTGTCACTATCGGTTCATTGAGCGCGCTAATTGAGCGGGTACAAAAGTCATGATCGATTTTGTAGTTAACAATCTCTTCGACGGCTTCATCCTTCTTGCGCTGCCTCTTTCGATTCTGGCAGGACTTATCTCCTTTGCATCTCCCTGCGTATTGCCTTTAGTTCCGGGATACCTTTCCTATGCAGCCGGATACTCACAAACCCGAGGTCGCGTCCTGCTTGGCTCAGTTCTCTTTGTCGCAGGATTTTCTCTTCTCTTTATTTCGTACGGAGTTCTCTTCGGAGGACTAGGTGCTCGCATTGCCGTCCACGAGGAGATCATCACGCGCGTGCTGGGAGTATTCACCATTGCACTCGGCGTGATCTTTGCCGGTGCATTTCCCATGATGCCGACACTTCGCCCAAAGATCTCTACAACCGGTGGATTAGTCGGCGCACCCGTTTTAGGTTTTCTCTTTGGAATCGGTTGGACGCCATGCATTGGGCCGGCGCTGGCAACAGTTCAAACACTGGCATTTAGCGAGTCAAGTGCATTTAGAGGCGCGGTCTTATCACTGGGCTACTGCATCGGACTTGGTCTGCCATTTATTGCAACAGGATTGTTCTTTGATAAATCAGAGAAGCTACGAAAGTTTCTTACCCGTAACGGTCGCGCAATCTCAATGGCCGGCGGAATTCTTTTGATTGCAATTGGCCTACTTCAAGTTACTGGCATCTGGAACTCATTGATGATCGATCTGCGATCTGTAATTAGCGAATTTGCTCCGGTGATCTAATGAGTACAAATAATCAGGTCGAGATCCCAGAGATCGGTGCCCGTGGCCTAGCGCGCTTTGCTTGGCGACAGTTGACCAGCATGCGTACAGCGCTGATTCTTCTGATGATGCTCGGAGTTGCTGCAATCCCTGGCTCTTTGTTGCCACAACGCAATCAGAATCCGATGGCAGTTCGTGAGTACTTTGCAGAGAACCCATCGCTTGCTCGCTGGATTGATAGAGCAAGTGGATTTGATGTCTATGCCTCCTCTTGGTTTAGCGCTATCTATATCTTGCTCTTTATCTCACTCATTGGCTGTGTATTACCCCGCACCTTTGAACACTTTAAGGCGATGCGTGCACTTCCCCCGCTGACACCTAAGAACTTAGAGAAGCTAGAGGCCCACAGTTCATTTACAGGCGATGGCCACGATCTCGAACGCGCTGAAAAATGGCTACGCAAGAAGCGCTTCCGTATTCGCATTCAAGATGGATCAATCTCGGCGGAGAAGGGTTATCTGCGCGAGAGCGGTAACCTGCTTTTCCACCTCTCACTCATTCTTATTCTCATCGGCGTCAGCTTTGGCTCTCTCTTTGGAATGAGAGGAAGCGCCATCATCACTACAGGTGAGCGCTTCATTAACTTGGCTACTAGTTATGACTCAGTAACTTTTGGTAAGCTCACCGATGAAACCTCACTCAATACCTTCTCAGTAAGGCTTAATAAATTTGTTGGAACATACGATCCTGCCACCAACATCCCACTGGATTACTCAGCATTCGTTACAACTATGGATGAAGAGGGCAACGAGCGCGAGCAGTTGATTCAGGTCAATAGCCCACTGACATTTGGCACATCAAGGGTCTATCTCCAAGCCAATGGCTATTCGCCATTTGTCACAGTCAGAGATGAGATTGGAAATGTAACTTTCCAAGGCGCTGTGCCATTCTTGCCGCAAGATTCAAATCTTCGTTCGATCGGTTCGATCAAGGTTCCTGAAGCAAATCCACAACTTGGTTTTGTTTCATCCTTTGTACCGACATATGAACGTGATCCAGAGCAAGGTGCCATCTCTGTCTATCCATTGCTTCTTGAACCAAAGTTACTTTTTTCAATCTGGGAAGGTGATTTAGGTCTCGATAGTGGAATCCCTCAATCCATCTACAAGATTGATACCAGCACAATGAAGCGAATTGCCTTGGATTCTTTGGAGCCAGGAGAAACGTATGCATTCAATGGCGGCAGCATTACCTTTGAAAAAGTTGAACCCTGGATCAACCTGCAGATCGTAAGCGACCCGGGCAAGAGCTATTCACTGATCGGCGGTATTCTTGCGCTACTTGGCTTACTTGCTTCCCTCTTCGGACGCAGAAGACGTATCTGGATCAAGGTAAGTGAAAATGGTTTAGTTCAGGTTGCAGGTCTAGCTAAGACAAGTTCGACAGCGTTAGAAGAAGAGATGGTTCACTTTGTGAGTGCCGTTAAAGGAGAGAAGTAATGCAGACAACATGGGCCTATATCTCCAATAATTTTATCTATAGTGCAATGGCAGTTTTCGCCCTCTCCCTAGTAGCGCACGCAATTGAGACAGCCTGGGCAGTGAAGGCTCCGGCTGAGGGCTCTGATGTCAGCACCATGGATTACTCAAAAGCTGAAAAAGCAGCGCGCATCGCAACAGCGTTCATGACCTTAGGTTTTATCCTGCTCCTCGTTGCAGTAGTTGCGCGCGGATTGGCAAATGGACATGTTCCTTGGGGAAACATGTATGAGTTCTCAATCACCGGTGCCCTCGCATTTACAGGTGCATACCTGATCGCACTTCGTAAATACGATCTTCGCTGGCTTGGCCTATTTATTTCGCTGGGAGTTCTATTAACTCTCGGAACTGCGATCACCTTGCTCTATCGCGATAGCGCACCACTTGTTCCAGCGCTTAAATCAACGTGGCTAATCATCCATGTGATCGCTGCAATTATCTCTGGCGGCGTTTTCCTACTTTCAAATGTAATCGCAGGTGCCTATCTCTACCTCGATTCAAAAGAGCGGGGAGCAGGCCGTCCTGCGTGGGCAACCCGTCTTCCAGCTCTTGAAGTTCTCGATCAACTTTCCTATCGCTTAGTCGCATTTGTGTTTCCATTGTGGACCTTCTCAGTTATCGCCGGTGCGATTTGGGCAGAAAGTGCTTGGGGTCGTTACTGGGGTTGGGATCCAAAAGAGACCTGGGCATTTATTACCTGGGTTGCATACGCTGCATATCTCCACGCGCGCGTAACAGTTGGTTGGAAGGGACGTCGAGCTGCATGGCTCTGTCTCTTTGCAGGATCGACATTCTTATTTAACTATGTCTATGTCAACGTATGGGGAACAGGTAAGCACACCTACTCTGGACTTTAAGAAGTTTTAAAGTCTACGTAGGAAATCTGGGTCATCATCTGGCGGAAGAATGCGGCGCTTTGGACCCTTTTTAAATCCACCACCATTTCCGCGATTGCGACCAGCAACTAAATATGCGATTGCACCAAGTGCTTGCGTAAAGAGAATGATAAGAAGCCAACCCCACTTAGGAAGTCTCTTAATCTGCGAATCATCTTTCATAGCACAATCAATAAATGCATAGAGCGGTAGCGCAGCGAGTGCGATGAAGAGAAGAACTCTGAGCATGGGCTAATCCTAGCCGTTAAAGAATAAGTGCGAGAGATAGGGCAAAACCGAAGAGCATCTGTAACTTGCCGGTGGCGGCAAGCAGGCCGATTAAGGCCGGGCCTTCAGCCCCTGACCAGAGCGCCTTCAGAATTGAAACTGTCAGCGGAAGGGTTGCAAGAGTCAACATCGTCCAGGGAGAACCAAAACCTGCGGTGAGTAAGTAGGGAAGAGTTACTAGCGCTGTGTAGAGCACGCGTGAACGTCGATCACCCAGGCGAACCGCCAACGTGCGCTTGCCCACCACTTCATCTTTAGCGCGATCGCGGATGTTATTGATCACCAAGATCGCACAGGCAAGGAAACCAACGATCACGCCGGCAAGGATTGATTCCCCAGTGATGCGTTCTGTCTGCACATAGAAGGTACCGATCGTTGCGACAAGACCGAAGAAGATAAAGACAAAAAGTTCACCAAGGCCCATATATCCATAAGGGTTCTTGCCACCTGTGTAACCCCAAGCAGCTGCAATTGAGAGTGCACCGACTGCAATCAGCCACCAGGAAGAGTTGATAGCTAGAAGAAGACCAGCGATTGCCGCAACGCCAAATGAGATAAATGCCGCGCTCTTTACTTGAGCAGGAGTTGCCAACCCGCTTGCTGTGATGCGAAGTGGTCCGATGCGATCGTTATCGGTTCCACGGATTCCATCGGAGTAATCATTTGCATAATTAACGCCAATTTGTAGCGCCAGGCTTACAGCCAGTGCAAGGAGAGAAGCAACTGTGTTCGACTCTTTATCGGCAAGGGAAGTGGCGACAACAACTGGAGCAATAGCAGCTGGCAGCGTGCGTGGACGCGCACCAGCGATCCATGTTGAGGCGTTAGCCATTGTGGATCTCCTCTGCTCGTTGAATGATTAACACACGATCGATCTTACCGATTCCAATCGTTGGTAATAGATCGAATGAGAGCAACTGCTTGGCTTTAGCAAAGCTGCCGATTCTCGTCGCTAATTCATTATTTATCTGATCAAGTCCTGGATGTTCTGTGCCGCCAACTGCAATAACAAGACGTTGGCCCCACTGTGCATCTTCGACTGCAATTGAAGACCATTGATGGGATGGGAATGCTTCGGAGAGAATTTCATCTACCTGCACTAGAGATACTTTCTCACCGCCGGTTACATAGACATCATCTGCGCGACCTAGGACCTTGAGAGATCCATCGCCAGCAATCTCACCACGATCTGGTGTTGTAAACCATTGACCGTCACAGAGTTGGCTCCAAAGATCATCATTACCGAGATATCCAGAGGCTAAGACTGATCCAGAGATTTCAATCAACCCTGTATCAGAGATGCGCAGATCAACACCCTTAAGCGGAGTTCCTTCATAGATACATCCACCAGATGTCTCACTCATTCCATATGTACGAACGATTGAGATGCCGGCATCGAGTGCTTGCGATAGAAAAGTCTCATCAAGCTTTGCACCACCGACGAGAACAGATTGCGCAGCTTTTAAGTGTGCTAATAATTCGTCATCACCATTGAGTGCGCGATAGAGCTGGGTTGGAACTACTGCGGAGAAATCAGTTGTTGGATATTTCGTTGCGTTGCGAAGATCAACAGGTGTTGTTCCTAATTCAAGTGAGCGAATCAAAACATTGATTCCTGCGATGTGATGGATTGGTAGAAGCAGCGCCCATGTTTGTCCGGGGAGCGCTTGTAGATACTCAAGGGAAGCTCGCGTCGATGCCAAGAGTGCAGCAGCAGTGAGAGCTACAGATTTCTTCGCCCCACTTGACCCGGTCGTTGCGACGATAAGGCAGATGTGCGAATCGACCTCGGTGATCTCTTCATCTGTGAAATTAAGGGCAGGGCCTTGATGGGCCAACGCCTTGGCCAAGAGATTCATCACATCAGTGATCGCCAGCGCGGGATTGACTGCGATCACAGAGCGTGAGCGGTTACTTGAGTTGGCCGAGATATCCATAGCCCGCGTAGGCTATCGCCTGCAAGTAAGAGTGGAGGAATCGTGAGCAAGCCAATTAAGCGTGAATTCGGGGATCGCACCATCCCAGCATGGGCAACCGGCAAGGGTGGAGCAGATTTTGTCGATGTGAAATACCAAGTCGGAGATGGAATCGCCAAGATCACAATCAACCGTCCTGAGGTGCGCAACGCCTTCCGTCCGCAGACAATTGTTGAGCTGCAACAAGCATTCTCACTTGCCCGCGATAACTCAGATGTCGGCGTCATTATCTTGACCGGTGAAGGCAGCGAAGCATTCTGCTCAGGTGGAGATATCAGCGTCCGCGGAGATGATGGATATCTCGGCGATGATGAATTGGCACAGCATGGCGTTGGTCGCCTCAATGTTTTAGATCTACAGATTCAAATTCGTCGCACTCCTAAGCCAGTCATTGCAATGGTTGCAGGCTGGGCTATCGGCGGCGGACATGTTCTCCACGTTGTCTGCGATTTAACAATCGCTGCAGATAATGCAAAGTTTGGTCAGACAGGTCCAATGGTCGGCTCATTCGATGGTGGATATGGATCAGGACTTCTTGCAGCAAGTGTTGGCCAGAAGAAGGCTCGCGAGATCTGGTTTATGACTCGCCAATACGATGCGCAAGAAGCGCTCGCAATGGGATTAGTAAATACCGTGGTCGCTGTTGATCAACTCGAGGCAGAGACTGTTTCATGGTGTCGCGAAATGCTCCGTAACTCACCAATGGCACTTCGCTTGCTGAAATCAAGCATGAATGCAGCAGACGATGGATTGGCAGGCGTGCAACAACTAGCCGGCGATGCCACATTGCTCTTCTACTTAAGCGAAGAAGGACAAGAAGGTCGCGATGCCTATAAAGAACGTCGCGCACCAGATTTTGGGAAATTCCCAAAGCGTCCATAAAACTTATGCTTGATGACCTCCTTGCAACACTTCGCGTATTTAACCTCCCCACGCGCACCAATTTCCGTGGTGTGACATATCGCGAAGTTGCGCTCATGCAAGGCCCACAAGGCTGGGGGGAGTTCTCACCGTTTCTGGAATATGACGATAACGAATGCCGTCCTTGGCTTGCCAGCGCGATAGAAGCAGCAACTGTTGCTCGCCCTGCACCTTTTCGAAGCGAAATTGCAATCAATGGAACTATCCCAGAGCTCAACGATAAGAAAGAGATCGAAGCTCTGATGGATACCTATCCGGGGGCAAAGACTTTTAAAGTCAAAGTGGGAAGTAATCTCACCGACAATGTCATGCGAGTTGCTCGAGTATTTTCACATGCACCAAAGGCTGCAATCCGCGTTGATGTCAACGGCTTGTGGTCGGTAGATGAAGCGCTCACCAATCTCTACGCGTACTACGAAGAGATCGGACCGCTTCAATACGTCGAACAGCCATGCGCAACGATTGAAGAACTACGAGAGCTCAAGCGCAAGATAAAGATTCCACTTCGCATCGCAGCAGATGAAATCATTCGTAAAGCAGCAGATCCATTTGCTGTTGACCTCACAGATGCTGCAGATATTGTGATGCTCAAAGTTCAACCACTCGGTGGCATCCAACGATCTCTAGATATTGCAGCCCATCATGGACTTCCAGTAGTTGTATCGAGTGCGCTTGAAAGTGCCATTGGAATTGAATACGGCCTAGAACTCGCAGCATCGATTAGTGATCTCACCTTTGATTGCGGCTTAGCTACAGGCTCACTTCTCTTACGTGATGTTGCAGATCATAAGATTCTTGATGGAAAGATCGCGCTCGGTCAAATATCTCCGCAGTTAGATGGTCTTGATGTGTCACCAGATCGCTTTGAATGGTGGAAGAATCGCGCCATGAGAGTTGGGAAATTACTTGCATGAGTGAAGCAACGACCCTAGCTCGCGTTATTGTCAGACAGATTATTGAAGCCGGAATTACAGATGCTGTGCTTTCCCCAGGATCTCGCAACTCACCACTATCGATTGCCTTCTATCAGGCTGAAAAACGTGGCCTGGTAAAACTCCACGTAAAGATTGATGAACGCGGTGCAGGTTTCTTCGCACTTGGTCTAGCAAAGGCCAGTGGTCGTCCCGTTCCAGTTATCTGCACAAGTGGAACGGCAGTTGCGAATTACCATCCAGCTGTCCTTGAAGCATCACACACCAATCAACCTTTACTAGTTCTGACAGCTGACCGTCCTGCTCGACTTCGCAGAACAGGTGCCAACCAAACAACAGAACAGGCACGTATCTTCGGTAAAGCAGTCCGCTACTTTGCTGATATCTCAGGTGCTGCCTATCCGATGGAACTTCCCTTTAACTCACTTCAATCCGGGCCTGTGCACCTCAACATTCAATTTGACGAGCCGCTCCTTGGTGATGCAGATGAATCGTGGCTAGAGAAGATCACAGTAAAAGCGCCAAGAGTATTTGACCGCAAGAGCCCTGGAACTTTCCACACCAAATCAACGCGTGGACTCCTAATCATTGGCCATGATCGGGCAGGGCTAAGCCAAGAGAGCGTTTTTGAATTTGCCACAAAGCTAGGGTGGCCGGTTATTGCAGAGGATCCTCTTTCATTTAAAGATGCGATCTCACATGCAAGTGTTTTCTTGACCTCAACAAAGATTCGAAGCGAAGTCAATCCAGATACCGTCGTCCTCATCGGACGTACAACTCTTTCTCGAAGCATCAATGCCTTGGTCACCGGCGCACGAAAGACAATTGTGATTGATCCTCGCATGGCAACTGTTGATCAAGATCGTCGCGCTGATCAGAAGTTTCTTGCCCTACCAAAAGTTGAAGTCCCTGCGGCAGATCCTGATTGGGTTGCGACATGGAAGAAGTTGGGTGAGCGGGCTGCAAAGGTTGTTGCAGAGCTCAATACATGGTCTGAAGAAGTCTGCGCGCGCGAAATCGCTAACTCGCTGCCATCTGGCTCGAACCTCTTTGTTGCATCCTCTCGACCAATCCGCGATCTTGAAGGCTTTGCAGCACCACGTGATGGCATTCAGGTATTTGCAAATCGCGGGCTTGCTGGGATTGATGGAAATATCTCAACGGCGCTCGGTATTGCTGAGGCAGCAGAGAAGACCTACGCAATTCTTGGCGATCTAGCTTTCTTACATGATGTCAGCGCGCTAACTCATGTTGGTAGCGCAGATCTGCGTATCTTTGTTATCGATAACGATGGGGGAGGAATCTTCTCAACTCTTCCCCAAGCAGGTATTGATGGCTTTGAGAAAATCTTTGGAACACCTCATGGCCGCGATATCGCTGCAATTGCATCTGCCTTTGGCATTGCAACAACGACGGTGACAAATAGCGCTGATCTAGTCAAGAAAATCGCAGCACCCATCAGTGGGTGTGAAGTTGTTGTTGTAAAGGTTCCTTCGCGCCAAGAAAATAGCGATTACTTAAAAACTATCTACGCGAAGATGGAATCACTTTAGAGCCGAGCGCATCGGCGTAAATTTTGCATTGCTCTCATTGAGCTCTTTCTCTGGATTTGAGCCAGAGACAATTCCGCATCCGGCAAACATTCTGATCGAAGTGCCATCAACTTTGCCACAGCGAAGTGCAATACCGAGTTCTCCATCACCATGTGAATCTATCCAGCCAACCGGGCCTGCATAGCGACCACGGTTCATACCTTCAATAGATGCAATTAATTGTGATGCCAAATGCGTCGGTGTTCCACAGACTGCAGCAGATGGATGCAGGCGTGAGAGTAGTGAGAATGCATCAACATCAACTTTGGATTCAATAAGTGCACCGGTGACATCGGTTGCAAGGTGCATCACGTTGGCAAGGTGTAATACAAATGGTGATTCAGGAACGTTTGTCGAAGTGCAGAAAGGTTCGAGGGCATCAGCAACTGATCGGACTGCGTATTCGTGCTCTTCTAAATCTTTAGATGAACGAGCAAGGGATGCGGCAAGTGCTAGATCTTTCTCATCATCGCCTGTCTTACTAATGGTTCCGGCCAAGACTCGTGATGTCACCATTCCACGCGATAGTCGCAGAAGTAGCTCAGGAGTTGCTCCAATGAGGTTATCTACGGCAAAGATCCAGGTGGATGGGTACTGCTCACTTAAGTTATTGAGAATAGGGCGGATATCAATCTCTTTATCGGTGACTGCAACGAGATCGCGCGCTAAGACAACCTTTTCGAGATCACCGATTTCGATCTCACCAATTGCTGTTGCAACGCGAGACATCCACTCATTTGGAGTTAGTGATCCATCGCCCCACGAAAACTCTGCTGGTGTAAGTGCTGGAGCTTTCTTTGGTAAATATGGTTGAGCCTTATCGCCAATCCAGGTCATCCATGAAACTCCTGCACGGGTTCCGACGACAATTTCTGGAATTACTAAGACAGATTCTTCATCTTCATTAAATGAGAAGGACGTAAAGAGGATTGGACCTGTGCCACTCACATTGAGTGTGTTGACGACATTAAAAGTTGCTAATTGTTCTTCCCACCACTGGCGAGCATCTCTAAATCGATTCGGTCCCTTAACAGTTGTCTTTGCGTATTGGCCCCAGCCCACAAGCCCTTGTCCACCACGAACCCATGACAAACCTCCGCGATCTGGAATTAGATCCAGAAGCGGCAGATGCGATGACACCTTTGAGGTTGTCACTGGGATCAGGGAAGACACTGCGCTCACTACTTTCTAAAGGCTTGAGAAACAATTCGAATTCGAAGTTGTGGTTAAGCCTACCTTCAGCCAGAATTAGGGCATGTCGAGAGCGAATATGGATAAGAATCCGCAGGAAGTTGCTGCCATGTTCGATGGAGTCGCTCGTCGCTATGACATCGTCAACGATATTTTGAGCCTTGGACGTACTAAAGCCTGGCGCAAGGCCGCCACCAAGGTCATCGCCCCGGCCCCAGGGATGAAGATCCTGGATATGGCAGCAGGTACCGGCTCTAGCTCGGCCCCCTTGGTTGCAGCAGGTGCCGATGTCATCGCCGCCGACTTCTCTGAAGGGATGATCGCTGCCGGCAAGAAGGCTCGCCCAGATCTGACCTTTATCAAGGCCGATGCCCTCAACCTCCCATTCGAAGATAACTCCTTTGACCTCTTTACTATCTCCTTTGGCCTGCGCAATACCCAGAAGACTGCCAAGGCGCTGGCGGAGGCCCGCCGCGTGGTCAAGCCCGGCGGTCGCCTTGTGGTGGTGGAATTTTCCAGCCCGACCTTTGCCCCGTTTAGGGCGATCTATATGAATTATTTGATGCGAGCGCTGCCGGCCATCGCCAAAGTCACCTCATCCAACCCTGATGCCTATATCTATCTCGCCGACTCCATTAGGGCCTGGCCGGATCAGAAGGGGCTAGCGGCCCAGATCGTCGATGCTGGCTGGACTCAGGTCGGCTGGAAGAACCTCACCGGCGGAGTTGTGGCAATTCACATGGCTGTGGCGCCTTAGTCGATTTCCCCTCATCGCGACAACGCCTAGACTTACCCCCCGTGAGCGCCAATCCATATATTCCGATCATCATCCTCTTTGCCATTGGCTTGGGTTTTGCAGCCTTTTCTGTCGGCATCGCATCTGTGACCGGACCTGCTCGATATAACCGAGCCAAACAAGAGGCATACGAGTGCGGAATTGAACCGTCACCACAAGCTCTTGAAGGTGGCCGCTTTCCAATTAAGTACTTCCTTACAGCAATGCTCTTTATCGTCTTTGATATTGAAATCGTCTTCCTTTACCCATGGGCTGTCACATTTGATTCGCTCGGCGTCTTTGGTTTAGTTGAAATGGCAATCTTTATTGGAACCGTCTTTATAGCTTTTGCTTACGTCTGGCGACGTGGCGGATTGGAATGGGATTAAGTCATGGGTCTAGAAGATAAATTACCTAGCGGAATTCTTCTCTCAACCGTTGAAGGTCTTGCTGGATATATGCGCAAGAGCTCAGTCTGGCCAGCCACTTTCGGTCTAGCGTGTTGTGCAATCGAGATGATGGCACTTGGTTCATCACCAAAGCACGATATCTCTCGTTTTGGAATGGAGCGCTTTAGCGCATCTCCTCGCCAAGCAGATCTCATGATCGTTGCAGGTCGAGTCTCACAGAAGATGGCTCCAGTACTTCGCCAGATCTACGATCAAATGACAGCGCCAAAGTGGGTTATCGCAATGGGTGCTTGTTCATCATCGGGTGGAATGTTTAACAACTATGCAATCGTGCAAGGTGTTGATCACGTTGTTCCAGTTGATATCTATCTTCCAGGATGCCCACCACGCCCAGAGCAGTTGATGGATGCAATCATTAAATTGCACGAACAAATTAGCAATACAACTCTTGGCCCTAATCGCGAAGCTGTGATCAAGGAAGTCGAAAAAGCAGCGTTAAACGCTCGCCCTACGATCCAGCTTGGTTCTTTCCCGCTTGAAGGGACCCACGCATAATGAGCGATACCCAACAGGGAATGTTTGGCGCTCGCGGTACCGGTGATACATCTGGTTACGGTGGCTTAGCTCGCACAGCAGTCTCAACAGGTTCAACAGAGCGTCCATTTGGTGGCTACTTTGATCAGGTTGCTGATGATCTTGAGCGCGCATATCCAGATTTTGCAGATGCAATTACTCGCGTTGTTGTAGATCGCGGCGAACTTACTCTTCACATCAAGAAGGAGCGCCTCGTTGAAGTAGCTCGCATCTTGCGCGATAAGTTGCTCTTTGAAATGTGTATGGGAGTCTCTGGAGTTCACTACCCAGAGCGCACAGGATCTGAACTTGTCGCTGTTTATCCATTGCTTTCAATGACAAAAAATCAGCGCATTCGCCTTGAGGTCTGCACATCAGAGACCGATCCACACATCCCATCTGTTGTCGATGTCTGGGGTGGAAATAATTGGCATGAGCGCGAAACATTCGACATGTTCGGAATTATCTTTGATGGCCATCCAGGACTTACTCGCATCTTGATGCCAGATGATTGGGATGGACATCCACAGCGCAAGGATTACCCACTTGGTGGAATCGCAGTTGAGTACAAGGGTGCAACAACACCTGCTCCATCACAGCGGAGGTCATACCAGTGACAACAATCTTTGATCCATATGCATCATCACGCGAGACAACAGAAGGCACTGTCTACTCTGTAACTGGTGGCGATTGGGATGATCTTGTCTCTGAAATTGGTGAGGCGAAAGAAGAGCGCATCATCGTCAACATGGGTCCACAGCATCCATCTACACACGGTGTTCTACGTCTTGTTCTCGAACTCGAAGGCGAAACAATTACAGAAGTTCGCCCAGGTATTGGCTATCTCCACACCGGCATTGAAAAGAACATGGAATTTCGTTCATGGACGCAGGGCACAACATTTGCAACACGTATGGATTACCTAAGCCCTGTCTTTAACGAGACTGCTTACTGCCTTGCCATTGAAAAGCTTCTTGGAATTACAGAAGATGTTCCAGAGCGCGCATCTGTCATTCGCGTACTCATGATGGAGCTCAACCGCATTTCATCTCACATGGTCGCACTCGGTACCGGAGCTCTCGAGCTTGGTGCCATGGGTCCAATGTTCTTTGCATTCCGCGAACGCGAAATGGTCCTTGATGCATTTGAGGCAATCACAGGTCTTCGTATGAACATGGCCTATGTCCGACCAGGTGGAGTGCAGCAAGATCTTCCAGAAGGAATGACAACTCGCCTTCGCGAACTAGTAAAGACACTTCGCAAGAACTTCAAAGATAACGAGCGCCTCTTGGTGGGTAACACCATCTGGATGAAGCGCACTTCAGGAATCGGTTATCTCGATCTCGCAGGATGTACAACACTTGGAATCACAGGACCGGTTCTTCGTTCAACGGGACTTCCTTGGGACCTTCGCAAAATGGCTCCATATTGCGGTTATGAAAATTATGAATTCGATGTCATCACCGCAGATACCTGCGATGTCTACGGCCGCTTCCTTATTCGTATGGCCGAACTCGAGCAATCACTTCGAATCATCGAACAGGCGATCGACAAGTTAGATGCGCTACATGGTGCACCAGTTATGGTTGCCGATAAGAAGATTGCTTGGCCTGCCCAACTTGCACTCGGTGCAGATGGACTTGGAAACTCACTCGATCACATCCGCGAAATTATGGGTTCGTCGATGGAATCACTTATCCATCACTTCAAGCTTGTTACTGAAGGTTTCCGCGTTCCTGCCGGCCAGGTCTATGCAGCAGTTGAGTCACCTCGTGGCGAACTTGCAGCTCACGTTGTCTCTGATGGCGGAACACGTCCATACCGCGTTCACTTCCGTGAACCATCCTTTAATAACTTGCAATCCACATCAGCAATGAGCGAAGGCGGAATGGTTGCCGACATCATCGGCGCTGTTGCATCTATCGATCCTGTCATGGGAGGCGTTGACCGCTAATGTCATCTGTAGATCACACACTCAATATCGAGATCATGAATTCGATCATTGCGCGCTATCCACGTAAGCGCTCTGCCATCATGCCTTTGCTTCACTATGTGCAATCAGTTGCTGGCTATGTCACCAACTCTGGTATCGAAATGATTGCAGACCTTCTTGAGATCGAAACTGCAGAAGTATCAGCAGTTGCTACGTTCTACACCCAGTACAAGCGCAAGCCAGTCGGTGAATACCACGTTGGCGTATGTACCAACACACTCTGTGCGGTTATGGGTGGCGATGCAATCTTCGGCGCACTTAAAGAGCACCTCGGTATTGAAAACGATGGCGTTACTGCAGATGGAAAAGTTTCACTTGAACATATCGAGTGCAATGCAGCATGTGATTACGCGCCAGTTGTAATGGCTAACTGGGAGTTCTACGACAACCAGACTGTTGAATCAGCCAAGGCTCTAGTAGATGGTGCTCGCGCAGGAAATCCTCCAGCGCCAACTCGCGGACCTAATCGCCTTGTTACATATAAGGAAGCATCAGCTGTTCTTGCTGGACTCAATGATGGACTTGCTGGAGAAGGCGTACAGGCAGGACCTGCAACGCTCCTTGGTTTAGGTATTGCACGTGCACAGGAAAAGGGAGGCAAGTAATGTCAAAGCTCACACCTATCCTTTCTGCGCATTGGGATGAGAAAGATTCATTTACCTTTGAGGGCTACAAGCGCAACGGTGGCTACAAGGCTGCTGAAAAAGCACTTGCGATGAATCCAGATGATGTTATTCAACTCGTAAAAGATTCAGGTCTTCGCGGTCGCGGCGGTGCTGGTTTTCCAACAGGAATGAAGTGGGGCTTTATCCCACAGGGCGATAACAAAGATCACTACCTCGTTGTTAACGCTGATGAATCAGAGCCAGGTACTTGCAAGGATATGCCGCTGCTTTTGGCAAACCCACATGTGCTCCTTGAGGGCTGCATCATTGCTTGCCATGCAATTCGAGCCAAGCATGCATTTATCTACATTCGCGGTGAAGTAACCCACGTTGCACGTCGCGTTAACCAAGCGATTGAAGATGCATACAAGGCAGGAATTCTTGGAAACGGAATCGATATCGTTTTACATATCGGAGCCGGTGCATATATCTGCGGTGAAGAGACTGCTCTCCTTGATTCACTCGAAGGTTTCCGCGGTCAACCACGTCTTCGCCCACCATTTCCTGCGATCGCAGGACTTTATGCAAAGCCAACTGTGGTCAATAACGTTGAATCAATTGCATCTGTTCCAGCAATTATTGCTAATGGTGCGCAGTGGTATCAATCAATGGGAACTGAAAAGTCAAAGGGTGCAACTCTGTACTCACTTTCAGGCCATGTAAATAACCCAGGACAATTTGAAGCACCACTTGGAATTACCTTGCGTGAGATTCTTGAACTCGCAGGTGGCGTTCGCAATGGCCACAAGCTCAAGTTCTGGACACCAGGTGGATCATCGACACCAATATTCACCGATGCTCACCTTGATACTCCTTTGGATTACGAAGGTGTGGCTGCAGCAGGTTCGATGCTTGGTACCAAGGCTCTGCAAATCTTTGATGAGACAACATGTGTTGTCCGCGCTGTGCTTCGTTGGACAGAGTTCTACAAGCACGAATCATGTGGAAAGTGCACACCATGTCGCGAAGGCACATGGTGGCTTGTTCAGATTCTTCGCGATCTTGAATCAGGTGTTGGTACCGAAGCAGATCTAGAGAAGCTCCTTGATCTCTGCGACAACATTATGGGTCGTTCATTCTGCGCACTCGGTGATGGCGCAACAAGCCCAATTACCTCATCCATCAAGTACTTCCGCGAGGAATACATCGCACACCTTACAAACGGTGGCTGCCCATTTGATCCTGTTCAATCAACACTCTTTGTGGGGGCGAGTAAGTAATGACAACACAAGAGAACGCTGTCGCAGTTGAGATGATCACCGTTGTCATCGATGGTTTTGAAGTAACTGTCCCAAAGGGAACCCTCGTTATTCGCGCAGCTGAAAAGCTCGGAATTCAAATCCCACGTTTCTGCGATCACCCACTTCTTGATCCAGTCGGTGCATGTCGCCAATGTCTAGTTGATATTGAAATTAACGGTCGTGCATTTCCAAAGCCACAGGCTTCATGCACCATCCCAGTTGAGCCAAATATGATCGTAAAGACTCAACTCACATCACCTGTTGCCGATAAGGCGCAGAAAGGTGTGATGGAACTTCTCCTTGGAAACCACCCACTTGATTGCCCTGTCTGCGATAAGGGTGGCGAATGCCCATTGCAGAACCAGGCGATGACAAATGGAAATCCGCAGGCTCGCCTCGGCGGAGTAAAGCGCACCTTTGAAAAGCCAATCAATATCTCATCACAGGTGTTGCTTGATCGTGAACGTTGCGTCTTATGTGCTCGTTGCACACGTTTTTCTGAGCAGATTGCATCTGATCCATTTATTACTCTCAATGAGCGCGGTGCGCTACAGCAGGTAGGTATCTACGAGAACGATCCATTTAAATCGTACTTCTCAGGAAATACCATCCAGATCTGCCCAGTGGGTGCGCTAACTGGCGCTTCATATCGATTCCGTGCGCGTCCATTCGATTTGGTTTCAACACCATCTGCTTGTGAGCACTGTGCATCTGGTTGCGATATGCGTACCGATGTTCGCCGTGGCAAAACTTTGCGTCGCCTTGCAGGAGATGATCCAGAAGTTAACCAAGAGTGGAACTGCGATAAGGGTCGCTGGGCATTTAAATATGTCACATCACAAAATCGCATCACATCTCCAATGGTCCGTAACGCAGAGGGCGTTCTCGTCGCTGCATCATGGCCAGAGGCTCTAGCAGCAGCTGCTGCAGGTTTAGTTGGAAAGCGTGCCGGTGTTCTTGTCGGTGGCCGCCCAACGGTTGAAGATGCATATGGATATGCCAAGTTTGCCCGTATTGCACTGAAGACCAACGATATTGATTTCCGTGCTCGCGTTACTTCAGATGAAGAAGCTAACTTCCTAGCATCACACGTCGTGGGTTCAGCTGTTGAATATCGTCACATTGATTCAGCAGATCACGTTCTCTTGGTCGCATTTGAACCAGAAGAAGAGTCACCAATTGTCTTCCTACGCCTGAATAAGAATTTCAAGAAGCGCGGACTTGCCGTTACATCAGTTGCCTCAAAGGCATCGATTGCAATGGATAAACTCAAGGCACACTTCATCAAGGTTGCACCAGGAGCTGAAAGTTCAGCGCTTGCTTCGATTGCACTGACCTCTAAGTCAGTGATCTTGTTGGGTGAGCGCGCATCTGAGAGCGCTGGATTGATCTCGGCTGCAGTTGCACTTGCCGATAAGACAGGTGCAAAGCTTGCTTGGATTCCACGTCGCGCAGGCGAGCGTGGAGCGCTCGAGGCCGGAGCATTCTCAACACTTCTTCCTGGCGGTCGCCCAGTTGCTGACAGTGCAGCTCGCGTAGATATCGCAGCAGCATGGGGAGTGAGCACACTTCCTGCAGATGCTGGTCGCAGTGGATCTGCGATGATCGATGCAATTCACTCAGGTGACCTAGATGCACTTGTAGTTGGTGGAATTGATAGCGCCGATCTTCCAAACGCCGCAGATGCGCAGGCAGCGCTGAAGAAGGCATTTGTTGTCTCGCTCGAAATTGCACACTCATCCATTACAGAGGTTGCAGATGTTGTACTTCCAGTTGCAGCAGTAACTGAAAAGTATGGAACATTTATCAACTGGGAAGGTCGCAAGCGCACATTTGCTGCAGCTGTTGCTGATTCTCTCAACCGCAGCGATGTCCGTATCTTGTCCGCCCTTGCCGATGCAATGGGCGAATCCATCATGTTAGGCACAGTGACAGCTGCGGCACGCGAATTTGCTCAACTTGGTCAATGGGATGGTGCACGCGCACCATTTACTCCAGTTGCTGCAGGATCTGCTGCAAAGGTATCTGGCACCGAAGCGATCATCACTTCATGGCGCAGACTCCTTGATGAAGGAACTCTCCAGGCTGGTGAAGATAATTTGGCTGGCACACGTCGCCCAACAGTTGCAGTGATCTCACCACAACGCGCAAGTGCATTGGGCGTTCAATCAGGAGATCACTTACGTATTTCAAACTCTCTTGGATCGATCACTCTTCCTGCACTCGTTGAAGATATTCACGACGATGCTGTATGGCTTCCACGAAATTCTGTGGGATCGACTCCACTACAGACACTTAATGCAGTCCATGGCGATGTAGTTACGGTGGTGAAGGCATGACAACAGCAGAGCTCCTCGGTAAAGATCCAGTCTGGCTGATCGTCGTAAAGGCTGTAATTGTCTTTGCAATCTGCGTCGTATCAACGTTGATGGCAGTCTGGACTGAACGCCGCGTACTTGCCAAGATGCAGCAGCGCACCGGACCTAACCGCGTTGGACCTTTTGGACTTCTTCAATCACTTTCAGATGGCGTCAAACTCGCACTTAAAGAGGACATCATTCCTGCGGCTGCAGATAAGGTCGTATTTATCGCAGCTCCAATTATTGCTGCAGCGATGTGCTTTATGTCCTTTGCGGTAATCCCAATGACCGGCAAGGTAAATCTCTTTGGACAAGAGACTGCGATGCAGTTGACCGACCTCTCTGTCGGTGTTCTCTACATCCTGGCTGTTACCTCAATCGGTGTCTATGGCGTAGTACTAGCCGGATGGTCTTCAGGTTCAACATATCCACTTCTCGGTGGCTTGCGCTCTAGCGCTCAAGTTGTCTCATATGAAATTGCAATGGGTCTGTCATTGGTTGCAGTCTTTATCTACGCAGGATCGATGTCGACCTCAGAGATCATTAACTCTCAACACTCTAATTATTGGAATGTCCTTGTTCTCTTCCCATCCTTTGTTATCTACGTGATCGCAATGGTTGGCGAGACAAACCGTGCACCTTTTGACTTAGCAGAAGCTGAAGGCGAACTCGTTGGTGGATTCCACACTGAGTACTCATCACTCAAGTTCGCACTCTTCTTCCTCGCCGAGTACGTCAATATCGTTGCCGTATCAGCACTTGCTGCAACGCTCTTCCTTGGTGGTTATCACGCACCTCCAGGACTTGGATTTACCGAAGCCTGGCTTGGCGGATGGTTCACCATCGTCTGGTTCTTCCTTAAGGTAAATATCTTCTTCTTTATCTTTATGTGGTTGCGTGCAACGCTGCCACGTCTTCGCTACGACCAATTTATGAAGTTTGGCTGGAAGGTACTTATTCCGGTCTCACTCATTTGGATCCTTATCGTTGCAACACTGCGCGTTATTCAGCAAGAAGGTGCCTCTCGCACCGTCCTTGTCGCATTTGCTCTAGGGCTAGTCATTGTTGCTATGGCAGTGAGCTCACTCTTTGAACGCAGCAAGAAGAAGTCAGAAGTTCCACTTGCCGAAGGTGAAGCACCAGATTTCCCAGTGCCTTCTCTTCCGGGTGTGACTTCATTAAATGTCTCACAACAAACTCAGACAGGAAGCAAGAATGAGTAACTCACCCGAGCCAAAGAAGTCAGGTGCTGCTGCAAACGTTGACGATGTTTCATTCGTCGAAGTTGATCAGCCAGGACCAGGATCACTCGTTGAACAATCAAAGGGTTTCTGGGTCACCTTCCGCTCTATGTTCAAGAAGAACCTCACCGTTGCCTATCCTGATGTAAAGGCGCCAACTGAAGAACGTTTCCACGGACGCCACCAACTTAACCGCCACCCAGATGGACTTGAAAAGTGCATCGGTTGCGAACTCTGTGCATGGGCATGTCCTGCAGATGCGATCTTTGTTGAAGGCGCAGATAACACTCCAGAGAACCAGATGTCTCCAGGAGAGCGTTATGGCAAGGTCTATCAGATCAATTACTTGCGCTGTATTTTCTGCGGTCTCTGCATTGAAGCTTGCCCAACTCGTGCCTTAACAATGACAAACGAATATGAATTGGCAGATTCTTCACGCGAAAAGTTGATCTTTGAAAAAGAAGATCTCTTGGCTCCACTGCGCGCTGGAATGTTGCAACCTCCACACCCAATGTATCCAGGGATGAACGACACAAATTATTACAACGGTGATGTGACAAGTGCTCATCCTTCACAAGAAGGGGGAGCGAAGTAATGTTGGAGATCGCAACACCAGAAGCCGTTCTCTTTTGGGTGCTAGCGCCACTATCTGTGATCGCCGCCCTTGGAATGCTTCTCGTTAAGAAGGCTGTCCACTCAGCAATCTTGCTCGCCTGGGTCATGGTTACCCTCGCTATTTTCTACATTGCTCAAGGCGCACTCTTCCTTGGAATTGTGCAGATCGTTGTCTACACCGGCGCGGTCATGATGCTCTTCCTCTTTATCTTGATGCTCGTTGGCGTCGATGCCTCAGACTCACTTGTTGAGACAATTAAGGGTCTTCGTTGGATTGCAATTACTGCAGCCCTTGGTTTCGGTGGATTGATGATCGCACTCATTGGACGAGCAACCCTTGGACGTTCATACCTTGGCGTAGAGATTGCCAACCAGGATGGAAACGTTGAGGGAATCGCCGTTCTTCTCTTCTCAAACTATGTCTTCCCATTCGAAGTAATTTCAGCGCTCCTTATTACTGCGGCAGTTGGCGCAATGGTTCTTGCTCATCATCAGCGCACCAACCACCGCCCAACACAGCGCGAACAAGCAATTGCCCGCTTTCGTACCGGATCTCTTAGCGATGCAGCTGGTCTTCCTGGTCCTGGTGTATACGCACTTCACAATGCAGTCGATGTTCCAGCGCTACTTCCAGATGGAACTCCTGCGCCTACTTCGATCTCAGCAACGCTCAAGGCTCGCGGGGATGTAATCGACTCTGCAAAGTTCCAGCTTGATGTTGTCGATCCAACAGTTAAAGAGGAGAAGTAAGTGAATCCATATAACTACCTCTACCTCGCTGCCCTCTTATTTACGATTGGCGCCGTTGGCGTTGTGGTTCGTCGCAATGCAATCGTCGTCTTTATGTGTATCGAGCTTATGCTCAATGCTGCAAACCTCACGCTAGTTACCTTCTCGCGCCTCAATGGAAACCTCAACGGACAAGTTGTTGCATTCTTTACGATGGTTGTAGCTGCCTGTGAAGTAGTAGTTGGCCTTGCAATTATCGTGGCGATCTATCGCTCACGCCGATCGGCATCTATCGATGATGCCAGTTTGTTGAAGCGATAACAATGGTTACCTCAAGCACCCTCGTCTATCTCATTGGACTTCCGCTCTTTGGATCACTCTTCCTTCTGCTTATGGGTCGCAAGGCTGATAAGTGGGGACATCTCCTTGCTACGGCAATGTCGGCAGGCTCCTTCTTCCTTGGGCTAGCCCACTTCTTAGCAATGACAGATCGCCCAACCGAAGAGCGTGCTCTTACACAAGTTCTCTTCTCATGGATCAATGTTGGCGACTTTAAGGTCGATGCGGCGCTCTTACTTGATCAACTCTCCATTAGCTTTGTTCTCCTTATTACCGGTGTGGGAACTCTGATCCACATCTACTCAATTTCTTATATGGCAACAGATCCAAACCGCCGTCGCTTCTTTGCATACCTGAACCTCTTCGTTGCATCGATGTTGTTGCTCGTTCTTGGAAACTCTTATCTCAACCTTTATGTGGGCTGGGAAGGCGTTGGACTTGCCTCTTACCTTCTTATCGGCTTCTGGAATCAAAAGCCGGCATATGCAACTGCCTCAAAGAAGGCATTTGTGATGAACCGCGTAGGCGATATGGGTCTCTCTTTTGCAATCATGATTGCCTTTGCAACGATGGGAACAGTCTCATTCGATGGCGTAAAGGAAGCAGTCGAGCGTGCGGGTACTCCCGCTCTGACCGCGATGGGCATCATGTTATTAATTGCAGCTGCCGGTAAATCTGCGCAGTTCCCATTGCAGGCATGGCTTGGCGATGCGATGGCCGGACCTACTCCAGTATCGGCGCTCATTCACGCAGCGACAATGGTGACAGCAGGTGTCTACCTGATTGTCCGTTCAAACTTCGTCTTCGATGCAGCTCCAACTGCGCAACTTCTTGTTGTAATCGTCGGAGCCATCACACTTATCTTCGGTGCCGTCATCGGTATGGCAAAAGATGACATTAAGAAGGCACTTGCAGCATCGACGATGTCTCAGATCGGTTACATGATTTTGGCATCAGGTCTTGGCCCAGCTGGCTATGCCTATGCAATCATGCACTTGCTCACCCACGGATTCTTCAAGGCGAGCATGTTCCTTGGTGCAGGTTCGGTTATGCATGGAATGAATGATGAAGTCAATATGCGCAGGTATGGCGGACTTCGTAAATTTATGCCGATTACCTTTGTAACCTTTGGCTTAGGTTACTTAGCAATTCTTGGAGTACCGCCATTTGCTGGCTTCTACTCAAAAGATATGATCATTGAATCCGCGCTCAACGCCGGAGGAGCTAAGGGAATTATTCTTGGCAGCTTGACCCTCATCGGTGCTGCGATTACAGCCTTCTATATGACTCGCGTCATGATCCTGACCTTTACCGGTAAACCTCGTTGGGATGAAAATGCTCATCCACATGAATCTCCAGCGTTGATGTGGGTTCCGATGGTGATTCTCTCAATCGGCTCAGTCACATCAGGATTGTTGCTCTATCGCAACGATACCTTCAAGAATTGGCTTGCCCCACTCTTCCATGATCACGGATATCACGAAGAACTTCTTCCGCCAATTGTGGTTTCAGCCCTGGCGCTCACAATGGTTGCAATCGGTGTTGCAGTTGCGTTGATGAAGTATCACTATAAGGAAGTTTCTCCAGTTGCTCCTGAGAATGTCTCTTGGGCAACTCGCTTTGTGCGCAACGATCTCGGTCAGGATTCGCTCAACGAGACACTCTTTATGAAACCTGGTCAGGCGATTACTCGAGGCCTGGTTGCAATGGATGAGACAGTCATCGATGGCGCAGTACGCGGAGTTGGTTCAATGGCTATTGAATCTGGCTCAACCCTTCGCCGCACACAGACCGGATATGTACGTGCCTATGCAGCGCTTATCTTTGTTGGAGCACTCGCTCTGCTAACTGCGATCTGGGTGGTGACTCAATAATGACAATTACAATCATCATGCTCCTTCCATTAATTGGAGCAGCTGTGATCGCAGCCATGCCATCTGCCAAGACAACTTTGGTGAAGCAGATCGCACTTGCAACCACGATCGTTGTAGCAGTTGCCACAATTGTTAAAGCTCTCTCCTTTGATGTCGATAACACCGCACTTCAATTTAGACAGAGTTACTCATGGATTCCTTCCTTTGCCATCAACTGGGCAGTGGGAGTCGATGGAATCGCTCTTGTTCTTATCTTGATGTCAGTCATCCTTGCTCCGATCGTGATTCTTGCCGGCTGGAATGAATCTGAAGGCGGACGCTGGGGTGTGAAGACCTTCTACATCTTGATTCTCGTACTCGAGACCATGATGATCGGCGTCTTTGCTGCAACAGATCTCTTCCTCTTCTACGTCTTCTTCGAAGCGATGCTGATCCCGGTCTACTTCCTTATCGGTGGGTATGGCAGCGGAGAACGCGCAGCAGCTGCTGTGAAGTTCCTTCTCTACAGCCTCTTCGGTGGACTTTTGATGCTCGCTTCAATTATCGGGCTCTATGTGATCTCTGGAAATAATGGCGGTCACACCTTCGATATCACCAAGCTCTCTGAGCTCCACACATCAATGAGCGGAACAACTCAGAACATTCTCTTCTTAGGATTCTTTATCGCATTTGCGATTAAGGCTCCGCTCTGGCCATTCCATACCTGGCTACCGGATGCGGCAAAGAGCGCAACTGCAGGCAGTTCTGTATTGCTCTTGGGTGTGCTCGACAAGGTCGGTACCTACGGAATGATCCGTTTCTGTCTCTCTATCTTCCCTGATGCGAGCAAGACATTTACTCCGATCATCATCGTTCTCTCATTGATCTCGATCTTGTACGGTGCATTCCTTGCAATCGGTGCCACAGATATCAAGCGCCTCATTGCATATACATCGATCTCACACTTTGGTTTCATCACGCTCGGAATCTTTGCGATGACAACTCAGGCACAGAGCGGTGCAACTCTCTATATGTTTAACCACGCCTTCTCTACTGCAGCCCTCTTCTTGGTCGCAGGGTGGATGGTTGCGCGCCGCGGTTCCTCGACAATTGCAGACTTTGGTGGCTTGCAGAGAATAACTCCGATCATGGCATGGAGTTTCTTCATTGCAGGCATGTCGAGCTTGGCACTTCCGGGGCTCTCAAGCTTTGTGAGTGAATTCCTCGTTCTCGTTGGAACATTTACTCGATATCCAGTTGCTGCAGTTATTGCGACCTTCGGAATAGTCCTTGCCGCTTTGTATATCTTGATTCCTGTACAACGCGCACTTCATGGCCCAACAACTCCGGGTAATGAGAATCTGCCAGACCTCAATCTTCGCGAGAAGGTTGCGATCGCTCCAGTGATTGCAATTATCGTTGTTCTTGGTTTCTATCCAGCCCCACTACTTAACATCATTAACCCGGCAGCTGCGCACATCATCAGCCAACAGGGATATAGCGATCCAGCACCGACAATGAATGGAGGAAAGTAAATGGTTGCATTTACATCCCCAACCCTTAGCTACGGACTTATTGCGCCCATCCTTGTGGTTTTAGGTGGTGCACTTATTGGCGTTCTGGTCGAGGCATTTGCTCCACGCAAATCTCGCCCTTCAGCACAACTCTTTATCTCAATTGCTGCCCTTGTACTTTCACTTGCAGCGCTCTTCCGTACTCGTGGTGTCTACTCCAACAAGGCGGCAATGGATTCAATTACCTTCGATGGCGCTGGATATCTTCTCCAGGGAAGCATTCTGATTATCGCCCTGATTGCGATTTTGCTCCTGGCCGATAGCGATAAATTTGCAGCAGTTCCTTCTGCAGCCCCTGGTTCTGATGAAGAGCGTCAGGCACGGGCTGCAAATATTCGCGTGACAGAGGTCTACCCACTCACACTCTTTGCAATCGCCGGAATGATGATCTTCCCAGTTGCAACTGATTTGATCACACTATTTGTAGCCCTTGAAGTTCTCTCTTTGCCTCTCTATCTGATGGCAGGTTTGGCGCGACGTCGCCGATTGGTCTCTCAAGAAGCAGCACTTAAGTACTTCTTGCTCGGCGCCTTCTCTTCAGCATTCTTCATCTTTGGAATCGCATATCTCTACGGATACTCTGATTCGATCACCTTTGCAGGAATTGCTGCTGCGATTACTGGTGGGGCGGCAAATGATGTCTTCCTTCTGATTGGTATTGCATTTATCAGCGTTGGTTTGCTCTTTAAGGTGGGCGCTGTCCCATTCCACTCGTGGACACCTGATGTCTACCAAGGTTCACCTACTGCTGTCACTGCATTTATGGCAGCTGCCACAAAGGTTGCAGCATTCGGTGCAATGCTCCGTATCTTCTATGTCGCATTTGCAGCAGATGTCTGGCAATGGCGCCCATTCCTGACCACGATCGCTCTGATCACCATGGTCTTCGGCTCACTCGTTGCTATCGCTCAGCGTGATGTTAAGCGCATGCTCGCTTACTCATCTATCGCACATGCCGGATTCTTACTCTCTGGCGTGATCGCTTTAAATAAATCAGGCCTTGATGCATCGATCTTCTATCTCTTTGCCTATGGCATCGCCACGGTTGGTGCATTTGCAATCGTCTCACTTGTCACGGATTCAACTGGAGAAGTTACCGATCTCAACCGTTGGGCAGGACTTGGTAAGCGCTCACCTTGGATCGCATCATCCTTTGCCTTCCTCCTCCTAGCTTTTGCAGGTATCCCTCTGACAAGCGGTTTTGTTGGAAAGTTCTCAATCTTCTCAGCAGCCTATGAGAGCGGAAATACTGCGATTCTCATCACCGGTGTTCTCTCATCTGCGATTGCCGCCTTCTTCTACATCCGCGTTATCGTCTTGATGTTCTTCAAGGATGCCGTTGATGATGGAACCAGCGTGGTGATTCCTTCGATCTATACACGCATCACAATCATTGTCTCGGTGGCAATTACCGTGCTTCTTGGAATAGTCCCAGCACCGGTACTTGATTACATCGCTGAGACAGCATCGTTTATTCGCTGATGACATCCTTCGGAATTCCAGACCTCGCACCAGCCCTTGAGGCAGATCTTTCGGTGCGCATGGCGCAGGTCGAAGAGCTCCTACGCAAGCAGATCGAAGGTAAGTACCCTCTAGTTATTGAGACTTCGCGCCACCTTGTTGAAGCCGGTGGCAAGAGACTTCGTCCCCTATTGACCTTAATCTGCTCACACTTTGGCGATCCACAGGCGAACGGCATTATTGAGGCAGCAGTTGTCTGTGAACTGACACATGTTGCAACCCTCTATCACGATGATGTGATGGATGAAGCTCCACTTCGACGTGGTGTGCAGAGCGCAAATAATCGTTGGGGAAATACCGTGGCAATTCTTACTGGTGATTATCTCTTCGCCCGCACCTCAGATATGTTGGCAGATCTTGGTCCGGCAGCAGTTCACCTACAAGCGCAGACATTTGAACGTCTAGTCATCGGCCAGATTATGGAGACGCAAGGACCTGCCCAAGGTGAAGATCGGCTTGCCCACTACCTCAACGTTGTGAGTGATAAGACTGGCTCTCTCATCTCAGCGAGTGCGCAATTTGGTGCAATGCTGGCAGGTGCTCCACGTGAATACATTGATTCACTCGCTATCTTCGGTGAGAAGATCGGAATCACCTTCCAGTTGGCAGATGATGTCATTGATATTGCAAGTGATTCAAAGGAATCTGGCAAGACACCTGGCACCGATTTGAAGGAAGGCGTGCCAACACTTGTGACACTAAATGTAATGAAGTCAACAAGTGCTGCAGATCGTGAACTACAAGAGCTCCTTAAGGGGCCAATCGACGATCAAGCCGTTGTTAATCAGGTATTGAGCGCTCTGCGAGTTCATCCCGCTCTTGAGCAATCACGCGAGCAACTCTTGGCTATCGCTAAAGAAGCTCGTTCGCTCTTAGGACCACTTCCTGTAAACGACGCAACAGCAGCGCTCTTTTCGCTATGTGATGCTGTTATCGATAGATCTGCCTAATTTAATTAAATCAATAGCGAGAGTAACGAGTGCAACCCAAATAATGAGAAAGCCTGCCCATCTGGCTGCAGGCATAGCTTCGTTGTAATACCAGACGCCGATACAGAATTGGATCGTGGGCGTGATGTACTGCAAGAGACCAATCAAGGTAAGCGGTAGGCGATTTGTTGAACCGTTAAAGAGGAGCAATGGGATTGCA
>JACCDV010686002.1_pt1 | contig 48358 bp, 46 predicted proteins | sample 7446131 | NCBI WGS metagenome assembly JACCDV01 (sample SAMN15323448, study PRJNA562643) | freshwater metagenome | isolation source: river surface water | place: USA:Blue River Watershed | collected 2017-08-17
GGTCCTACATTTTCAGGTGGAGGTGTTGACATGGGATATATTGCACGACATGTGGAGGTTATGACTGAGCTTGCAACAACATCTGTGGCTACGAGTACGTATATGTTTACTCGAGATTTGCGTGTAGGTATGGTCCATCCTGATGTAAAAAAACTTCAAGAATATCTAAATCGTCATGGATTTATGATTGCACAAGCAGGTCCAGGATCTGTTGGTAACGAAACAACTAAGTTTGGTAGTGCAACTAAAGCGGCACTTATAAAGTTTCAGAAAACAAACAAGATTGTTCCTGCGAGTGGAGTGTTTGGTCCTGTGACAAGAAAACTTATTGAAAACAGAAAGTGATTGTACGTATAAAAAATTACTTCCTCAAAATCTTCTCCATAACCCTACCTTTTGCCAGCTCATCAATCATTTTATCCAAATATCGAATTTCTCGCATAGTTTTTTCTGCGATCTCTTCAATACGAACTCCACATACAACACCTATAATTAATTTTCTTTTTGGATTCATCTTTGGAGCTTCTTTAAAAAATGTTTCAAAGTCAGTTCCTTTTTTTATCACAGATTCTAAGCTTTTTTGAGTGTGTCCAGTTAACCAACAAATAATCTCATCAACTTCTTTTTTTGTTCTTCCTTTTCTCTCTGCTTTAGTGATGTACATAGGATATACGTCAGCAACAGGTACAGTGTAGATTCGATGTTTGGTCATGTGATTTAAGCATAGTATAGAATCTACTCTCCATCAACAAAATTCCTGAGCGCCTCCAATCTTTTCTCCCATTTCAATGTTACAATAGGAGAGTGAACATATACCTTGTCATAAAATTCTACGCTGGCTTTATAGTAGAAAATTTCGTATACTTATATACAATATGACACCTTACCGGAGGATTTTTTGTATAGCAGTTGCGATTTTTTGTTTTGTAGGATTTTGTACACAAAGTGTTTCTGCTGCGACCGTATATGTGAACTCTGGCACCGGAAACGATACAACTGGAAATGGATCTATTGGCTTACCATATAAAACATTTACCAAGGCATATGCATCATCAAGTCCCGGAGATACACTTAAACTTAGTGGAACATTTGATTGGTCAAACGCTTCAGAAACAGCAGATGTAATCTATTCCGGCATAACTTTATCGAAAGATTTGATCCTTGAAGGAGACGGTCCTGATGCTACTATCATCCAAGCTGGAACTTCAACAAACCCGATCAATAATAATAAACGAGTTTTTACTATTGGTACTACCACTTCCATTACCATTAGAAACATGTCGATTAAAAATGGTTGGCTTCGATGGGATTCATATACATCAAACACCTACGGAGGAGGTGCGATTAGAAATAACGGAAATCTGGTGGTGCAGTATGTGGAATTTTCTAACAACACTGCAGCAGGTTGTTCATATTGTGGCATGGGATATGGAGGGGCTATCTACACGTACACAGGTGCGACTACAACTATTGATGCATCGACTTTTTACAACAACGCTGCTTGGTATACAGGAGGTGCCTTGTCATCGCAAGGATATACAACTGTAAAAAACTCAACATTTTTTAACAACACGACGATGGGTGATCAGGCTGCTTCAAACTATGGGGCTGGTATTGGTGTACTTAGTGGAACTACAACTATTACAAACATCACCATGGCTGGAAACGGTGCAAAAAATGGTGGAGGACTATATATTGCCGGCGCATCCACGACGGTGTATTTGAAAAACTCAATCATTGCAACAAACAACGCGTCAACAACTGCGTACGGGAATATTTATCGAAGTGCTGGAACACTTGTGAACAACGGATACAACGTTGTGGGAACATCAACAGGGTTTGCTTCAACAACAGGAGATTGGTATGACTTTGGAAATACAGGATCATATCGACTATCTGGATCAGCGACAACTGGAACAATTAATCTTGATACACAGCTTTCGTATAACGATGCAGAAACCACACTGACAAGAACTCTTGCGTTGCAACAGGGTAGTATTGCAATACATGGCGGTAATGGTACCGCGAATAACAGTGAAGATATTCCAACATCTGATCAGCGTGCAAGTACACGAAGTGGAGCTGTCGATATTGGAGCATATGAATACGATGGTGGCGGACTATCTCCAGCTACCCCGACTATACAAGCGTCAGGTATTACAATTTCTAACAATCAGTACAAGCAACAAACATTTTCATGGACAAACGGAAATGGTATGAGACGAGTTGTCTTTATGAAGCAAACTAGTTCAGGTACAGCAAGTCCTACAAATGGTACACGATACACAGCAAGTTCTACGTTTGGAATGGGAAATCAAATAGGAAGTAGTGGGTGGTATGCGGTTGCGGAAGGATATATGACAAGTGTAACTGTGACAGGATTGACACAGGGTACAGATTATCGAATTCAGATTTTTGAATATGGTGGTGTGGATAGTTCTAACTCTGTATATGCAACCTCAACTGCATCAAACAATCCAAAATCTTTAACAACATATACTCCTACTACACGATATGTAGATGCAACAAATGGAAATGATAGTACTGGAGATGGAACACAAGGTGCTCCTTGGAAAACATTTACCAAGGCATACGCATCCTCAAGTCCTGGCGATACGCTTGATGCGGTCGGAACGTTTGATCTTACTGCCACTGCAGAAACAGGTGATGTGCAATACTATGGATTTCAAATCATGAAAGATTTTAATATACGAGGTCACGGTGCTGACCAAACAATTTTCCAGGCAACTTCAACCGGGGGTCGACGTGTATTTACTGTTGCAACAAATACTGTTGCTACTATTGATGGGGTAACTATAAAACAAGGAAGTGTAGACTGGCCATCATATACACTCAATACACTTGGAGGTGGAGGTGTTAGAAATGATGGAACGTTAACAATCACAAATAGTGAATTTACTAACAACAGAGCAGCAGGCTGTTTGTACTGTAGTATGGGATATGGAGGCGCGGTCTATACGCATACAGGTGCTACAACAACAATTAGTGGTTCAACATTCTATAACAACAGTGCATGGTATGCAGGAGGTGCTATCTCTTCTCAAGGGTACATGGAGATTTCAAATTCAACCATCTATGCAAACGGTATGTTCGGTGATCAGACGGCTTCAAACTACGGAGCAGGTATTGGTATCTTACGAGGTACTGCTGCTATTACAAACGTTACTATGACCGCCAATGGTGCAATCAAGGGTGGAGGGTTGTATATTGAAAATGCATCATCGACAGTATTTATACGTAACAACATATTTGCTGGAAACAATGCGTCAACAACTGCATTTGGAAACATATATCGAGTTTCAGGTACACTTACAAACAACGGATACAACATTGTGGGAACATCAACAGGGTTTGCTTCAACAACAGGAGATTGGTATGACTTTGGAAATACAGGATCATATCGACTATCTGGATCAACAGCGACAGGAACACTTAGTCTAGATTCTTCTGCTGCAATAAACTCAAATCCATACAACACGAGAACGTTTGCGTTGCTTGCAAACAGTATTGCTATAAACAGAGGAACATCTACTGTGCACTCGGGATTTTCTGTACCAACAACAGATCAGCGAGGTGCAAGTCGAGCTGGTGTAACTGATATCGGAGCATTTGAGTACGATGGTGTCATATCTGGTGGTGATACGACAGCTCCAACAGTGTCACTCACAGCACCATCGAACGCGGGAATTGTATATGGACCACAAGTGACACTTTCTGCAAATGCATCAGATGATGTTGGAATCGCTTCAGTGGTATTTTATGTAGACAACACAGTTGTTGCTAGTACAACAAGTACATCATCTATCTTTACAACAACATGGAATAGTACAAGTGTAGGTAATGGAAGTAAAACAATAATTGCAGTTGCTCGAGATACGTCAGGAAATGTTGCTACCTCATCTTCAATTTCTGTAACCGTAGAAAACTCAGGTCCAACACCAATGAGTGTTGCAGTAAACCCTACAAGTTCTACGGCGACATTTACATGGACTACAACAGACTTCTCGTCATCACAGGTTGTATTAGGATTAATCACAACTACAAATGGAACCGTAACACTTGAAACAGATACTTCTCCTCGAGTGCAAGAGCATACAGTTGTGATTTCGAATCTACCCGCATGTACAGGTTTCAAATACAACGTAGTAAGTACAAACGAATCAAGTATATCTGCAACGAGTTCAGAACAATCGTTTTATACACTAGGATGTACAGGTAGTGCCTCAGTGATTGGTTCTTCAGAAAGCGGATTTGCCACAACAACTGGAGGGGTGCTCACAGAAGGTATACTGACACTTGAAGTTCCTACAAACTTTACAAGCACTTCAAGCTCTGCAGTGTTTCAGGCAAAAACATTGAAAACATCAAACTTCTTTGCGAGCGCAGGAAATCCTGCTGGAGTAAGTAGAGTAGGGTCAACTGTTATTAACCTTACAGCAATCGTCGGCACGTCAACTATACTGTCAAGCTTTACACAACCATTGACAGTATCTATGACATATACACCTCAAGATATTGCTTCAATTGATGAATCATCTCTCAAGATTTATCGATACAGCGGTTCTGTGTGGTATCTGTTATCAAACTGTGTCGTCAATACGGGCGCAAAAACCGTAACATGCGAGACACAAAATTTTTCTGACTTTGCGTTATTTGGTAATGCACTCCCAAGTCAAAATACTTCAAATACAGCATCAACAATAAGTTCAGGCCCAACAGGAGGTGGTGGTGAAGTTATGTACGGATGTAGAGATCCTAAAGCTACAAACTACAACGAATTTGTATCACACACTCAAAAGCTTTGCGTGTATATATCTACAGTGACTCCACCAGTTCGATTTACACGAAATTTAAAAATGGGTTATACCGGAGTTGATGTTAGATCACTACAACAGCTTCTAAATGCACATGGATTCATGATTGCACAAACAGGTCCGGGATCTGTTGGTAACGAAACAACTAAGTTTGGTAGTGCAACTAAAACAGCTGTGATGAAGTTGCAAAAGAAGATAGGTGTTGCAGTGACAGGTTTTTTTGGGCCTAAGACGAGAGAGTATGTGAATAAGCATTACCTAGACTAATACGTTATACAAGTATATACTTATTTTTATGACAACACTACTTCTACTATCATTACTCGGAGCTGTTATATCAGCTATTATTGGAACATTTTGGTATTCACCTATAACTCCAATGGGGAGATTGCATATGAAAACTATTGGCTTTGACGCTATGTCGCCAGAGGAGCAAAAAAAATCCATAGAAGATATGAAACCTAAGATGTGGAAATACTATCTACTTCAGTTTGTGTTATCTTTTCTCATGTCATTTTCAGTTGTATATACGGTAGGAGAGACCATGTATCAAGGTGTGCCATTTAAAATGGCTATTATCTTTCCTATATTTAACTGGCTATGTTTTATGGTGCCTGTGGTTGGTTCTTCTATCCTTTGGGGTAATGTTGATAGATCTATTGCTTGGAAGAAATTCTTTTCAGATATTGGATCGTATCTTGCCATGATACTTGTGATATCATTCGCCGTTAGTCTTTTTATCTAAAGTTCTCTAATAGTTAAATACATACACATGGTATCACTTACAACTTGGTTATTATCAGCTCTAGCGATTGGAATCACATCGTACATACTTCCCGGAGTTGAGGCGACTATGGTTGGGGCACTTATTGCTGCAATCGTAATTGCATTCTTAAATATGTTTATCAGACCACTCTTGATCATTCTTACACTTCCTATAAACGTAGTGACACTTGGATTATTTACTATTGTTATTAATGCGCTTATTATCATGCTCGCAAGTTCTATTGTTCCTGGGTTTGGAGTTGAGGGGTTTGTAACAGCAATAATCTGCAGTATTATATTGGCAATTATTCAAATGGTATTATTTTCAGTTGTTAAAGGTAAGTAGAGTAGAGAAAACATCATATGAACACATACATACAAACATATAACAACGCTTTAAGTGAATCAGATAAGGCTATGTGTGATTTGCTTGCAATTGAAATAACAAAAAATCTTAAAACTGCAGAGTGTAAAATCTGGCATAGAAATCCAGTATGGTTCCTAGATGGTAATCCGATTGTTGGATACGATAAACAAAAAGCCTGTGTACGTTTGCTTTTTTGGAGTGGGCAGTCATTTAAGGAGAAAGGTTTGCAGAAGTCTGGTAGTTTTAAGGCAGCTGAGATACGATATACAGATATACGGCAGATTAAAAAGTCAGATCTCAAGCGATGGATTACAGATGCAAAGGTTATACAATGGGATTATAAAAATATTGTGAAGAGAAAAGGGTTATTGAAGAAGGTTGTTGTTTAAAAAATAATTACATATACTATAGCTATGAAAAACTTTATACTCACATATAAAATATGGATTGCAGCAGTTATAGTTGTAGTCATTGTTGGAGTGTCTTATATGGCAATAGCAACTAAAGATGTATCATTTACAGGTGATGCCTCATGGAGGACGTATACAAACGAAACATTTGGATTTTCACTTCGATATCCAGCACATACTGATATGACACCGGCTTCACCATGCGAAACTGGTGTAGGAGGTGTGTGTAGTCTTGTATTTGGAAAAGATTTTAGTGTTATGATTATAGACAAAGAAAAGACAAAAAATGAATCTTCTCGTTTAGGGCAAGCATTTGAACATGCGAAATCTCTCCGTCTCGGTCAGGTTGAAGCTCGTGTTCTTCGTATTGGTACCGAAACAAATGGTAGAAATACATACTACATAGAACATAAATCATTGTTGTTTTCTGTTACACAAACCTCAAGAGGTAATGCTGTTCAAAGTGATATAGAGCAAGTGATATCATCTCTATCATTTCAAAAGTAAATACATACTACATAAAAATACTGCCATCTATCACAATGGCAGTATTTTTTATTTCTCTAGAACGTTTAGAATGATTCTTTACATGTAGCAGCTCCAGAGTTTGCCCAGATGCAGGCCATCTTTGTACATGCAAGAGGTCCTCCTTCTGTTGATCTGTAACATGTGTTACATCCATCAAACCATACTTTACATGATGTAGGTGGTTGTTCTGCATGTACAGAAGAATAATGCATATCACATGTTCTTTTAAGTGCAGCTCGGGTTGCTGGTCCAACAAGTCCAACCTGTGCTATGCCATTATCTTTTTGAAATCTTAAAATGTAACTTCGTGTAAGTGTTCCAAAGTAACCTGTTGGAGTCATAGATGGGTTGTATATGGCAAATAGATATTTCTGGAGATTTGTTACAGAAGAATTTTTTTGTCCAAATTTAGGACTATCTACTGATAGGCTCGTACAGATGTTCGATGAGGTAGAGGTTTTTGGTGGCACTGGTGTTACATCAGTAGAACATGCTGTAAACTCACAGTTTGGTCCAGTTCTTCCTACATACGATCCGTCAGGACACATACGAGCATCCATAGTGCAGGCGATTTGTGATTGGGCTGATATCTGACTTGTAAGTACAAGTACCACGAAAAGTACAAGTGTTTGTATGATGTTTTTCATATATAGATAGTATACGATAAAGTTATGAAAAAATCTCTATCTAGTTTTAACACTAAGCGGAGATTTTAACTTTGAGTAAACATAAAACAAGCCCTGTGCAACAGAGCTTGTTTTAAAAAGTATAATCTTTTAGATTCTAACTATATAGTCATAAACATCTCATCTACACTCTTTCGTACTTTTGCAAGTCCTGCATATGTGTCTTCAGATGATCTATATCCAAGTGTACACACGACTGCAGCTTGTAATCCTTTAGCTGTAAGACCTAGTATCTCGTTGTATTGTCCGTTATCAAATCCTTCCATAGGTGTTGCGTCGACTTCTAGAATCGCAGCTGTTTCAAGAAGGAAACCAAGTGCTATATACGCTTGCTTTGCTGCCCAGATAGCCTTATGCTCAGGTGGTCTTGAACCAATACTTCCTTTGATCATACCAGCATATCCAGCTAAAGATTCAACAGACACTCCTCGAGTTTGTGCTATAGAAGACATGAACGCATCGACATCGGCTTCAGTAATATCGTTTGGTACGGCAAATACAAAAAGATGTGAGGCGTCTGTGATTTGTGATTGATTCCATGAAGCAGCTTTAAGTTTTTCTCGTATCTCAGGGTTTGTTACATCTATAACTGAAAATGGTTGTAGACCATACGAAGTAGGAGCGAGTCTAATACTCTCCTTAAGAGTGCTTAGGTTCTCTGCTGATAGTTTTTTTGTGGTGTCGTATTGCTTTGTAGCATATCGCCACTCAAGTGTTTGTGTGATGTTTTTCATATCTATAGTATACATCAGGTGTCTAGTCTTTTTGATAAAAATATGTGGTCTAATTGTGTGTTTATGTATCAAAAGAGGGTACCTGGAAAATCCTGAGATATAACTGCTGAACCGTCTTCATATACAATCACATATTCAAAAGAAAAATGCTGTTTAAGTACCTCAAAAGGCGTGAAGAAAACCGCCGTCGTTAAGGCATCTGCAATCATAGCTGTCTCCGCAACTACCCATACCGCCTTGATATGTCTAGGTGATGTTTTGCTATGCGGATCAATGATGTGATTGTATACATTCCAACTTCTCCTGTTTCCAGATGAACCACAAATAGAACCTTTTGTGATATGTGCAACACCTATCGCTTCATCTGTATCAAATGGATTTTCAAGTGCAATATCTAGAGTTTCTCCAACATGATATATATCTCTTCCTGCATCAATCGTAAACATGTTGATACCTTTTTCTTCACAGATGTCTTTGACGATATCAACAAGATAACCTTTTCCGATAGCACCAAAATCCAGTTGCACTGGTTTGTATACAGTTAATGTTCTTGAGCTTTTCGTATATTTTAAAACATCCTGCCATGCAGGAACATCACGTATACTTTTCTTTGGGGTTAGTGAATATGTTGCATCATAGCCTATGTCATGAAGTACTTGTCCTATGAGGGGTGTCATAGATCCTGAACTCAAGTCATATAATCTTTTATACATATCAAACATAGGTGTTGCATCGACAGGTAACAGATATACACCCTCTTTTTTCGATATATGATGTACGAGTGAATTGTTTCTAAATCGAGAATACGTTTGTTCAAAATCTTCAATACGTTTTCTTATGTGTGCGAATACATCCAGAACAAAATCTTTGTCTGGATGCCTTACGTCTATGTGCCATACAGTTCCTATGGCTTGAAATTCCACATGGTTAGTCACTATATCTTCGCTTGAGCTTGAATTTGTCTTACTGCATCGTTAAATCCTTTTCCTGTAAGAGATGATCCTGAAACTTTTCCAACGTTGATATCTGAAAGTTTCTTTCCTACAACTTGTGATATATACCCATCAGAAAATTTTTTTTGATATTCTCGTGATTTTCCACTATCTGATGTTGCGCTAAATGTCGAACTTAGTACTGTGTCGTTTTGTATAACAAGTGTTACAGATACATCCTCTGATCCTGCAGGTGATTGATATGTACCTGTTGCACTATACGTACCGTCTGTGTATGTTGTTGATTGTACCTTTTTTGATTCTGTAGCACTTGCTTGTTTTGTGTCGGTTGTGTTTGGTGATGTGGGTTCTTGTGTTGTTATGTCAAGATCTGTGTCAACTGGCGTGTCTTGACGAGGTGGCAGAGTAGAAGGGTCTGGAGTTGAATCTTTTGTGGCTATGGTTGTAATACCTATAATCACCCCAAGAGCTACGATACTACTGATAATTTTTTTTGTTATGTTTGATTGTTGTGTTTCCATAATATTTTTTTAGTATACCATCTGATACACACAAGTCTAATACATATTTCAATATAGATATATAGCGTGGTATACTATGTCTACATGAGAATTGTTCTTGTATTAAAACCATATGCCATAGAAGTGTATTCACGTGAAGGTGATGTGTATACACTTGTAAGTATTGAGCAAGCTACTCGTATAGATGGCGAGTCTCTAGATGAGTACGAGAAACGCATGGTTTTTGTATGCAAAGATATATGTACTGAGATGCACGCGAGCCCATATTTTAAAGAGATAGCTCGTAAAGTGGATGGAATAGATGTTGTTCTTTCAACACCTTGGTGTACATACGAAGTGATACATATTGAAAAAGATTTTGGTAAAAAAACAAAGATAACTGAAAGTCTTGTGGCGTCACTAGCTGTAAAGAAAGACGAAAAAGATTTTCAACTTGTTGAGTCCTATATGTCACGGATTCTTTTAAATGGATACACGGTAGCGAAGCTTGAAGGGCAGATGGCGCAACTTGTAGAGTTACAATATGTGCATGTCTATGCACAAAAATCGTTAATAACTCTATTAACAAAATCACTTGAGACTATTTTTCATACACATACAGTGTCGATCATATCAATATATGGATTGATAGAGTGTATTTCACAGAAGAAAAACATCACAGCACCGTCAGAGTTAAAGATTGTTGTTGAGGATGAAAGCCTAGACATCTCTTATGTTTCTGAAGGTTCTCATATTACAAATATGTTTATTCCATACAGTCAGAGAGAACTAGAGCAAGCGATAGCGTTACAGCTTTCTACAGATATACCTATTGTACAACAGATATTACAATCTCGAAGTGAGTGTGTGGAGCAAGGTCAAACAGTGCCTATACATAAAAATGCAAAAAAAATCTGGCCTGATTTGGAACCTGCCGTACAAAAAACAATTGAAGATGTGATGTCTCAGCACATGGAAAAGATTCTGAAAGATATCCGTAATTGTGTAGATACTGTTGCTCCAGAGTTTTTGAAGACATCTTCATGTATACGTATATATGGTACACACATATATACTGCTACTGTGTATGGTGCTGAACTAGTAAAACGTATATTGGCAGATCCGTATATTACTATGAAGATGTCTGTATACCTTGAAAAGGATTCTATAGTTTCAATATTTTAACATACGCTATATAATAAGTATCATACGTATATGTACAGCGATATTATTCCACCTAAAAAAAAATATACAAAAATACGAAACGAAGAATATAATTCTGTAAGATTTTCTTCTCCACATCCTATATATACAGAAACTTCAGGAACAAAAAAACCTATCATGTTACTTTTAGCTGCATGTGTAGTTGTTGGTCTGTTTGCGTATCATAACTTATCACATGCAACAAAGTTTACCATCACTCCTGAAGTAACCCATTTTAATATTGTGCAAAATATTCCTCTTGTCTTGCAAGGAAGAGAGGATAAATCACTTACATACAGTCTTGTGTATGTTCCAACTACAGAAGAGGGTTTTTCTCGTAATCCTTTTACTACCGCAGAAGTCGCAACAAGCACTCCGACAGAATCTGTATCAGCAAGTGCATCTCGTGGTACAACTATTACTGCAAGTACAACAGGGGATGCAAAACGTATCACCATCATTAACACAACAGGAAGTTCTGTACCACTTCGAAAAGAAACTAGATTTGATGTTGGTGGGGTTGTATATACCTTGGATACTGCCAATGCAAACAATCCGACAGATAAAAAGATTATCGATATAGCAAAACGTACTGCATCATCAAGTATATATCGAGTGATAGGGTTTAAGGGGTATCCAACGTATGATTCTATATATGCCGTGCCTGAGATTGTAGTAACAAAGGACACTGTCCAAAAACTTGTTGCGACAAGTACAGCTGTAAGTGCAGCAACAGGTGCGCAAAACATTGTTGTATCTGCAGCATCGTCTACTGTACCACCAAAAGAGATTCTCTCTCTTATGCCATCAGGAACTCTCGCACTACAAAAGAGTACTATTTATGATAAAGGTATAGGACAATCGGCTCTTGTTGTGTTTGAACAGTCTGCCATGGAACAGTTTCTTCGAGAGCATGTTGCACAAACACAAGAATACTATAAAGCACTAAAACCATATGGTGAAAGTATTTCGTATGAGATAACAATTCTTGATTATACGTTACAAACTTCACCAGAAACAGGTAAGCCTGTATCTTTCAGTTCTTTACAGGTTGAAATATCTCCAAAAGTAGATACAAAATCTGTCACCCTACAGTTTGCTGGATTTAGTAAGGATACAATGAATATTATAGAGAAACAGGTTGCGCCGTTTGTGAGATTGCAAACCGCATATACTCCGTTTTGGTCAAAGACTGTTGCAAAGCCAGAAAAGATTCATATAGATCTCAAGTAGGTATAATTGACAATCTGTGCTATGCTATGTGTATTATGGCATTTATAGATGAAATGGAAGTACATATCAAAGCAGGTAAAGGAGGCAACGGTGTTGTTCGGTGGCTACACGAATACGCAAAAGAATTTGGAGGACCATCAGGTGGAGACGGAGGACGAGGAGGGGATGTGTATGTTCGAGCTGTGGCAGACACATTTTATCTTCGTAAATATATGAATACGAAAGAGTTTTTTGCTGAAGATGGTGACTATGGTAGTGGAAACAGTAGTAAGGGAAGACAAGGTGAAGATTTGATTATCGACGTTCCTGTTGGATCTATTGTTACTCGTATCCAAGATATTAACATTCATGATAACTTTACTATCTCAAATCCGGTCGTGTCACTTGATACTGTAGGACAAACAGTTCGACTTCTAAAAGGTGGAACTAACGGATACGGTAACGAGCACTTTAAAGGTTCTGCAAATCAAAAACCTGAAGAATGGACTCCAGGTAAACCAGGTGAAGAGGGCATGTATCATATAGAAGTTCGCATGATTGCTGATATCGGTCTTATAGGTCTTCCAAACGCTGGTAAGTCGTCTCTTCTTAATGCACTCACAAAAGCAGATGTAAAAGTAGGGAACTATGAGTTTACAACACTAGAACCAAACCTTGGAAGTATGTATGGAGTTATTATTGCTGACATCCCAGGGCTTATTGAAGGTGCGTCAGATGGGAAAGGTTTAGGTCATACATTTCTCCGACATATTCAAAGAACAAAGATTCTTGCTCACTGTGTTTCACTTGAACAAACAGTAGATCAGATGGTTGACGTGTATAACGTGATACGTAACGAGCTCGAACAGTATTCTCTTGAGCTCTCACAAAAAAAAGAGATTATTCTTTTGACTAAAACTGACACATGTACACCTGAGGAGGTGGAAGAGAAGAAGACCTTGTTTGCTAAAAAACTACAGTTAGATGTTGCAGATGTAAAAACAATATCTGTGTATGATATGGATGCTACGAAAGTGTTACGAGAATGGTTGACAGGAAAGGTAAAATAGGTTATTTTGTATATAGGTGAACATATATGATTTGTTCACCTTTTTGCACCTTATACTAAACCACCAAATTTTTTTCTGATTTATGAAACTGTATACTGTCTCTGCCACGTCTGTTCGTGGCATGCTTGCAAGAAAGTTTTGGACGAGAATCAATTTCTTTCCCGGGTTTAAATGTCTCGGAGGTCAGAGTTTTATCAATGGGTATGTTCTTGACGATGAACTCCTTCCTCCTGTTCATGTTCATCTGAATCACGAAGGGCAAGTCTCTCCAGATGGTATTCTGAAAGAGGGATACTTAGATTTGAGCGGACAACTTTTTAGTTACAAAGGTATTTTGAGAAGGGATAGTTTAGAACCAAATGATACGGGGGTTCTTGTGCATGTTAAGATTCACACTTTAGAAAACAATCCTCCTGTCTTAGTATGCCCTAAATCCTTGCCTATGCTTTTAAGGCGGCAAGGAGAAAAGCAAGAATATGAAAAGAGTTGTATTCTTCATCTTGTTAACGGTAAGGGTTTCAATCTTGAGATTGACGGAGACCCATATGCTGCTTTTGTCGCTGACAAGGGCACGTTGAGACAAGTGTTCAAAAAGAATATTCCTTGGCATATTTGGCTCCTCCGCTCGTTGGAGTTGCTTTGATTTTTATCCCCATCTCGCTTCGGCGGGATAGGGGATTTCATTATGCTAGGGCTATTTGCATTATACATAGAAAGGTGATATAATACTTGTATTGTCAGGAAAGTCCTGGCAGTTTTCATTTTATTATGGAAGTTAGATACAAACCGACACCAAGAACCAAATTCATGTTTATCACGTCTCTTTTGGCGGTTGCACCTTGCGCAACGTCTGACGAAACTCCCCCTTGGGGCAAAAACGGTCCACCTTGCGGACCAGATCGCCAACTTCAGTTGCAACAGCAACAAGGTGGTCCCTCAATCATCTCGGTGGAAGAAAAGAAGTAACTCTCACATCTTCCGCTATAGTCCTCATACATAAGAAAGAAGTTTGCTTCGATCTTATGTATGAGGATTTTTTAATTCTTAAATTGACGGTTTAACGGTTAACTCCTCGATGCTCTGCATCGGGGTGGTATTCATTATTTACCTCAAATATGCTACATATATACATATGTCTACCTCTACGTATATCCCAGTTATTGGACTTGAGATTCATGCTGAACTTCACACAAAAAGTAAGATGTTTTGTAGTTGCGCTAACGCACCTCTTGAGCGTAATCCAAACATACACATCTGTCCTATATGCATGGCGCATCCAGGAACACTTCCAACACTTAACAGAACAGCTATAGAACATGTGTTAAAAGTTGGTGTTGCACTGGGTTCAGAACTTGCTGATTTTACAGAATGGGATAGAAAAAACTATTTTTATCCAGATATACCAAAAGGGTATCAGATCAGTCAGTATGCATACCCGCTTGTACAAAAAGGGTCTTTGACGGTAAAAAATGAAAAAGGTGAAGATGTCAAAGTGGGTATCACTCGTATTCATCTAGAAGAAGATACTGCTCGATCTATCCATGATGGAGAGTTCAGTCTTGTTGATTATAACCGAGCCGGAGTTCCACTTATGGAGCTTGTGACAAATGCGTTGGATTTTTCTATACGAGATGCAAAGACTGCAGGAAACTTCGGTAAAGAGTTGCAGCTTTTGTTGCAAACACTTGGTGTGTCAGAAGCAAACATGGAACTTGGACAGATGCGTGTTGAGGTAAATATTTCCATACACAAAGAAGGTGAACCGCTTGGAACAAAAGTTGAGATTAAAAACCTGAACTCGTTTCGTGCAGCAGAGCGGTCTATCGCATATGAGATAGAGCGACAGGCAGCACTTCTTGATGCAGGAGAAAAAGTTGTACAGGAGACTCGAGGATTTGAAGATGCGACTGGAAAAACATTTTCACAAAGAAAAAAAGAGAACGCAAACGATTATAGATATTTTCCAGATCCAGATCTTCCAAAGTTGTATATATCACATACGCCAGAGTGGTCACGTGAAGCACTTACAGCGAGTCTTCCAAAACTACCATGGGTCAGACGAGCTGAGTATATTGCCGATGGATTAAAAGCTGAAGATGCAGAGATGTTTGTCTCTGATGCGTTTTACGGTGACTACTATGAGTCAGTTTTGAAGACGGTCAGCAAACCTGAACTTAAAAAACTTGTAGTAAACTATATTGCAAGTGATATTGCTGGACTTGTTAAAAAAGATGAGGGAACACTCAGGACGAGAGCGGAAAAACTAGATGTATATATTGATCAAAAACATTTTACAGATATCATCGAGATGATTGGGGCTGATGAGCTTTCATCACGTGGAGCCAAGGATATGATTGCACTACTTTGGAAAGCTGATGAGTCAACACGAGCTAAGCTTGCAAAAAGTATAGCTGAGGAAAAAGGTATGATTCAGAAAAATGATCCTGAAGCGCTTAAAGCTATGGTTCAAGGGGTTATTGATGCAAATCCTGAGCAAGTTGCAGGATACAAGTCAGGTAAAGAAACATTGCTCATGTATCTTGTTGGACAGGTTATGAAAGTAGGTAAAGGAGCAGTCAATCCTGCCAAAGCGCAAGAAATGCTCAAAGAGATGTTGAAGTAATACATTTCAGTGCTTGATTAACTCCTCAGTTCAGAAATAGATGTTTTAAAACATTTATTTTGTTCACTTTACGTCGTTAATAGCGTATACTTCTAGATATATGGAACCTACAACTCCGCCAGTGATGGAAAACGTTACTGAAAAAACTTTTGTTCCTTCACGAACAGTAACTCTTTTTATGCTTCTTTTTATTGCATATATTGCATGGAGTCAGTATCAAACATATGGTCATGTACAAAAGATTGAGACATTGGAAAGTGCATACAATCAATATGCAGCAGAATTACAAGCATTACGAGCAAGTTCAACAGAGTCAACTGAGTCAGTTCAAGATCTGTACAGTTCATTGTCATATGTGATAGAGGAAGAAAAAGCTAAAAGCCAATCACTTGCAGAAAAGTTAGGAGTTGTTACAAACACAGTTGGGTCGCTCGACAAGTTGAGTAAAACAGACCCACAACTTCTTAAAAAGTATTCAAAAGTTTATTTTTTAAATGAAAATTATGTTCCAATAAGTCTTGCAACAATACCACCTGAGTATACATACGATAAAAAAGTTGTGTATCAATTTCACGCAGATGCAATATATCAATTACAAAAACTTATAGATGATGCGAGACGAGATGGGGTAAATCCTCTTGTGATATCTGCATACAGATCTTTTGCAACACAGGCAAGTGTAAAAGCTGCAAACAAGATAAAGTACGGTGCGGGGACTGCAAATCAATTTTCAGCTGAACAAGGTTTTTCCGAGCATCAACTTGGAACCACGGTTGATTTTACTACTACTCAAACTGGCACAAACTTTATCAAGTTTGATTCCACTCCAGAATACGCGTGGTTACAACAACATGCTCATATATACGGTTTTACACTCTCGTATCCAAAAGGTAATGCGTATTATGCATATGAACCTTGGCATTGGCGTTACGTTGGTATAGAACTTGCAACGCGATTGCATACTGAAGGTAAGTATTTTTATGAGTATGATCAACGGAGTGTGGATTTGTATTTGACTAAGATATTTGATCGATAACTTATATCACTCAGTTTTGTACGATATTCTCTATTCATGAAAAATACGTCATGGTATAATATCTGCATGAAAAATATACTATATATATCTATACTTGCAGTAGTTTTCACATATACAACAAGTGTATCCGCAACGTGTTATAACGTAAATTACAATGCAAAGTTTGGTATGAGAGATACATCTGTGTCAAACAATGTAAGTGTTTTGCAACTATTTCTTCGTGAATTTAATTTTTTAGCACCAGGACCGTCTGGATATTTTGGTCCAAGTACACTTGCTGCAGTAAAAACATTTCAAGCAAGATATGGTATACAGCCTGTAGCTGGTTTTGTGGGTTCACTTACAAGAGCTAAAATCAAAGAAGTTTCATGTTCTGGTAATACAAATCCTATATACAATCCACCAACAGGAAATGCAAACACGGTACAGTACGGTCAAAACTCTTTAAGTACACACACGTTGTACAATGGAGAAAATATTATATATAGATACAAAATAAAAGCTCCTGATAATACAAGTACAACCATATCAGATCAAAATTTCACATATACACAAAGCGGTATACAGACCTCGGGTTTGAAGCTAGAGTACTCATTTGATGACTATTTTGGTTCGTCTCTCTTAGGCTCTACTTTTATAACAGACTCTTCTTTAAACACGAGCGGATATATAAGTAAGAATTTACAATTTACCTTAAGTTCTCCTCTAACTATTCCAGCAGGAAGGACTCTGTATGTACGAGTTGTACAACAGGTAGTTTCTCGTAACTATGGTGGAAGTATAAGTATAGCGCATTCACGACTTGGAACAGAGAGGCTTACTGGTGATTCAGCAAGCGCCACACCGTCTGTTGTGATTACTTCTCAAAATACAGGTGAGACACTTACTAAAAACAACTCATATACCATACGGTGGAGTTCTACTCAGTTAGGAAATAATAAGACACTTAGCCTTGCTTTGGTTCATACTGACGGTACTGTATATAGTATTGGCAATGTGTATGGTTCAGATTCTGGATACGGGGAATATCAATGGACTATACCAAGTACTATTCAAGCGAGAAGCGGATATCGTATACGTATTACATCAGGAACGGTCAGTGATGTAAGTGATATGACATTTACCATACAAGAACCTACACCTACTGTTACTGTCACATCACCAGCATCTGGAGATATCTGGAATCTTGATTCAACCACATCTCGTACAATCTCTTGGACATATGCAGGGCTTGCAAGTACTCGAATCGCTACTGTGTATCTTTTGTTTCCAGATAACACACAGTGTACTCTTGCAACAACAACACTCGGACAAAACAGTGTATCAGGAAGTATACGTACTAACTCATGTCTCGGTGTTGTAAAAACAATTACTCCAGGATCTTACAAGATAGGTGTTGGAGCTGTAACTCCTACAGGAGTTCCTGTGCTTGATTATATGGATGCATCATTTACCATAACATCAAACGCAGTTGATCCGTCTCTTATGGTTGTTACGTCGCCAAATGGAGGAAATAATCTAATCGCAACACAAAGCTCTACAATCACTTGGACAACACCAAGTTCTATATCTACAACAGACCTCGTGTCGCTTAGTTTAGATGTATACAGTAGTAGTGGATCTTCTCCATATAAAACAGTGCCTATTGCAACAAATATACGTAACGCAAAAACATATACTTGGGCTGTTCCTGCCACACTTTCTGGTATCCCATATGTTGCAAGTGACAGATATAAAGTAACAGTTATTGCACAAGAAAATACATCATTGCGTGATTCAAGTAATGATTTCTTCAGCATCAATCCGTTACAACGAGTTGTAAATCTCACAGCTCCAACACAAACAACTATCGCTCGAGATACCGACTTTACAGTATCATGGAATAAATCAGGGTTTTTGGATACAGATAAACTTCATGTTGCTATAACTCCAGTAGGAGGAAGTACAAATACTGTTATAAAGTCAAACGTTCTTGTGAGTGATGGTTCAACTACTGTAAAAATACCTCTTACAACTGCACTCAATAGTTACCGTATTACTCTAGTTCCAGTGTCATATGCATTCGGATCAGGTTCAACAGTAACAAGTAATCTGTTTGCGCTTACAAATAAAACAGGATATTCAATCACACCCGGAACAATTGGCTCACAAGCAAAAGGTGATTATGTGACAACTACATGGACAACAGCGGGACTCACTGGTGCAAATCTAAGTATCCGTTTACTTACTGCTGCAGGAACACCTATTGCCGGTGTTGGTGCTGTAAGTGTTTCTAAGTCTGCTGGAGAAAAGGATATTCTTATTCCAGCAACTCTTTCAGATGGCCAATACAAAATTTCATACGAAGGTATGAGTGATGGAACAACTGTGACAGTGTACAGTAATACATTTACTGTAGCTGAGCCTGCATATGCATTTAGTCTTATACCTCAATCAAGTGCAACACGAGGGACAAATACAACAGTTGCCTGGTCTGGTACACGGCTACGATCTGGTGATACGATAGCTCTCCTTATAAAAGATCCTGTTGGAAATACAGTGACAAAAACTTCAACATTTGGAGCTGGTTCAGTTTCAGTTGCAATTCCAACATCGTTCGCAAGTGGTACAGCAACTATCTATGCAACAACAACAGGAGTTGGATATACTCGTGCAGCGCTCGGCGCACAGCAATCACTGACAGTTGTAGATCCAGTACTTCCAAGTATCACTATAAATGGTCCATCGGCTAACAGTACATCGACCGGAAGCATAACTGGTTCATGGACAAACAACAACTTCGGATCTGCTGCTTCAACTATCACATCACTTCGGGTGTCGCTTATACAGAAGAAAGGTGCAACAACAAATACTTCTGTGATTGAATCAGGAATGTCTCCTTCATCAACAGGTATCTTTATCCCTATTGCACCGAGTGGAACCTTAGGGTCACTTCGAAATGTGGGTATAGATCTTACGTTCGAGTATCAACTAAAAGTAGAAGCTTTAGCAGGGTCAACAGTAGTGACAAGTGGTACAACTGTGGGGACGTTTAGGATACAAAAGTAGAGACAACACACTGTAAAACATAGCTTTTCTGTGTTACAATCGATGCATGGAATCAACACATGACGAACGGTTAGACCGAATCAAAAAACTAGAATCTATTCAGCAAAAAGGCATTACTCCGTATGCAGATAAGTTTGAGCGAAGTGATGTTCTTGCTGACGCAAAACAAAAGGCTATGGACACAGACGTTAAGGTCTGCGGTCGTATAGTTTTTTTGCGTAATATGGGTAAGCTTGCATTTGTAAAGCTACAAGATTTTTCTGGTCAACTTCAAGTTGTGTTGAAAGCAGATGTGCTTGGTGAAAAATTTGACAGTATCATTGACATGATACATGTTGGTGACTTTATAGGAGTGTCAGGAAAGATATTTACTACACAAAAAGGTGAGATCTCAGTGCTTGTTGAGAATTATGTATTTCTTTCAAAATCTCTTCGACCTCTTCCAGAAAAATGGCATGGACTACAAGATACAGAAAGTATATATCGAAAGCGATATCTTGATTTGATTAGTAACACAGAGACCATGGACAGGTTTAAGTTCAGATCTGATTTTCTTCGAGAGCTTCGAAACTTTTATGCAAAGCATAACTTCGTAGAAGTTGATACTCCAGTGTTGCAAAACTCTGCATCTGGAGCGCTTGCAAGTCCATTTAAAACACATTACAACGCACTAGATATGGATGTGTATCTTCGAATTGCACCAGAGATTTTCTTGAAGGAAGCTATTGTTGGAGGTTTTGATCGTGTATTTGAAGTTGCGCGAGTGTTTAGAAATGAAGGAATGGATGCTTCGCACCTGCAAGAATTTACCATGATTGAACACTACGCATCATATTGGGATTACAAAGACAATATGAAATTTACAGAAGAAATGTTTGTGGAAATTATTGGTAAGTTGAAAGGAACTATGGAGATTCAGTGTATGAACCGTGATGGAGAAATGGTTACAGTTGACCTTACTCCACCATGGGATAGAAAAACATTTAGAGAACTTTTGATTGCTGATTGTGGTATTGATATTGATTTGTATCCAGATACAGAATCACTTAAAGCTGCTATTCAGAAACTTGGTATTCAACTAAAAGATATTGATACACTTGGACGGGGTAACATGATTGACTCACTGTATAAGAAAGTATCACGACCAAAACTCGTGAAGCCAACATTTTTAACACATCATCCTATAGATATATCTCCACTTGCTCGAAAGAACGATGACAACCCTATGGTAACTGACCGATTCCAACTTGTACTTAACGGCTGGGAAATTGTAAATGCATACAGTGAACTTGTTGACCCTATAGATCAAGCAGAGCGATTCGCTAAACAAACAGAGTATAAAGAAGGCGGTGATGAAGAAGCTATGGCAAAAGATGACGAGTACGTAGAAGCTATGGAACATGGTATGCCACCGATGTCAGGATGGGGTATGGGAGTTGAACGAGTTGTTGCTCTTCTGACAAATCAACCGAATTTGAGAGATGTTGTGTTGTTTCCCTTGTTGAAACCGAAGGTATAGTGTATTATCTATTTTGGCAAATCACTGTAGCAGACTTTTACGTAAGACTTTGAGGGAAAACACCGTAGCCGCCGTGGTGCCACTTACGGATGCCGGAGATAAAAGAGCACTCTTCGATACACCAAGTGCATGGTCTGGGAGCTGATTAATGGTGTTCAAGTATTGTTTACGGTAATGTCTGCACGATTCCTGTGTCATTAATCAGCCCCACTCCAAAATACATCAGACCCATAATGTGGTTCGGTGTTTTTTATTTATTTAACTCCGTGTTTTCAATAAAGAATATGTCTGATTTATAAACCTATAGAGTTCGCAAGAAATCTAGGTCGTGCTATACTCTCCACATGGCAAAAACCCCCTCAAACATAGCACTCACAGGTGACCGACCAACAGGAAAACTTCACTTAGGTCATTATGTAGGCTCTATTCAAAACAGATTAAAATTACAGGATACATCCGATAAGTCATATTATCTTATTCCTGATGTACAAGCGTTAACTGATAACTCAGATAATCCTTCAAAGGTGAGTGAAAATGTCATAGAAGTTATTCTTGATAACATGGCATGTGGAGTTGACCCAAAAAAAACTACATACTTCATACAATCACAAATTCCAGAAATTGCAGAAATGACTGTGTTCTTTTTAAACTTGGTTACGGTTGCAAGATTGAAACGAAACCCAACCATAAAATCAGAAATGCAACAAAAAGGATACGGTGAGGATGTGCCTGCAGGTTTTTTGTGTTATCCGGTAAGCCAGGCTGCAGATATTTTAATATTACGAGCAACCAGTATACCAGTTGGAGAAGATCAATTGCCTATTATTGAACAAGCAAATGAGTTGATACGAAAGTTTAATCATATATACGGTGAATTCTTTCATGAGATTACTCCTGTACTATCAGAAACGAAAAGATTGGTTGGAATTGATGGTCAAGCAAAGGCGAGTAAGTCTCTTGGAAATGCAATTTATCTTTCAGATTCTGACGAAGTGATAGCTAAAAAAGTTATGAGTATGTACACAGATCCGACGCATATCAAAGTTGAAGACCCTGGAAAAGTTGAGGGCAACGTTGTGTTTACATATCTAGATATTTTTGACGCAGATAAGGCTGAGGTTGAAAATTTAAAGAAACAGTATACACAAGGCGGACTTGGCGATGTTGTTGTGAAGAAACGATTGATACAAGTTCTGCAAGATTTTATTGGTCCAATACGAGCACGAAGACAAGAACTAGAAAAGGATAAAGCTGCAATTATGAAAATAGTAGAAGAGGGAACAAAGAGGGTTCAGGAAGAAGCTAAAGCGTATATGAAAGAGATGAAAAAACACATGGGGATCGGGTATTTCTATTAGTATCATTCTTGTGCTGTCAATTGATAGATGTGTTATACTTACCTCATGAACATATTCAAAAAAACATCAACAATTATTATCGTTTTAGTTGTTATCTTTGTTATATATCTTTTAAGTACTTATAACACTCTGGTAAGTGCACAAGAAGCATATACAACACAGTGGTCTCAAGTTGAGAACCAATATCAAAGAAGATTTGATCTTATTCCAAACCTGGTTGGAGCCGTACAAGGTGCTATGAAGCAAGAAACTGCTGTTTTTGGAGCTATTGCTGATGCACGAACACGATATGCAGGAGCACAAGCCTCTGGATCACAGGCGGATAAAGTGGCAGCAACAACTCAAGTTGAATCAGCACTTTCACGACTTCTTGTTGTTATGGAAAACTATCCAACGCTCAAGTCTATCGATACAGTTCAAAACCTACAAGTACAACTTGAAGGGACAGAGAACCGAGTAGCTGTTGAAAGACAAAAGTATAACACAACAGTTCAAACATATAACCTTCAAGTGAAACGATTTCCAGGTATGATTTTTGCAAAAATATTTGGTTTTGATGCAGAGCCTTATTTTGAAGCAGCAACAGCAGCTGAAACTGCACCACAAGTTAAGTTCTAATTATAATTTATCTTTCATATGAAAAAACTGTATTACATCTCATGTTTGATTGTGTGCAGTTTTTTTGTTGTTCACGGAGTGCAAGCTCAAACTATTGACATACGTCTTGACAAGCATGTTTCAGATACTGCAAACATGATACCTGATGATGTTGAAGCGGGTATTGTCGCTAAGCTTGAAGCGTTTGAAGCGTCAACAACAAATCAGATTGTAGTTCTTACTATTCCAGAACTTCCATCCGATGAGACTATTGAAACATACGCCTATAAAGTATTTCAAGAAAAGGGTATTGGGCAGAATGATGTCAATAACGGAGTGTTATTTTTGATATCATTGCATGATAGAAAAAATCGTATAGAGGTAGGGTACGGATTAGAGCCTGTGCTTCCTGATGTACTTGCAAATATAATTCTTCGAGATACGGTTAGACCTGCGTTTCAAGCTGGGGATTACGGAAAAGGAGTACATGATGCAGTGGATAGAATGATTGATATTGTGGGGAAAGAAGAAGTGTATAAGGAAAGTAAGCTTGAGAGCTTTGTGCAAAAGTATAGTGTTGATGATATCTTTGGTTTTTTGACTATACTGTTTTTCTTTAGTTTTGCACTCTTAGGGGCTTTTGTAGGTTTACTCAAGACAATGTCAAAAAGTAAATCAATAGTATTAGGGTTGGTCCTCGGATTGATATTGTCTCTCGTGTTGTTTGCGATTACTGGTTTTGTGTATGTGTTTATATTTACAATCCTTGGAGGACTTGTAGATGCGTTTTTCTCAAGTAATTCATACCTTGCACGAAAGATGTTGCAACTGTTTTCAAGTTTAACAAAAGGTATGAATACTGGAGGACGGGATGGATTTTTCGGTGGTACTGGCGGAGGTTGGTCATCGGGAGGTGGTGGTGGATTTTCAGGAGGCGGCGGATCATCTGGAGGAGGAGGGAGTAGTGGGAGTTGGTAAGAAAATAGGTAAGATTTTTTCTTCTGTATATATTCGGGTTTTCTTGGGTATTTCTTTCAAAATACTTTAAGTGTGTTTTGTTGGTATGTAGAGATTATTTATACAGACATATTACAAATCAAAAAACTTATAACTATATACCTACATTGTAAACGAGAGGATATTATTGATTTACCTATGGAAATACTTCGTGTTCATCATGATCCTGATGTTGTAATTTCAAGAAAATCTTTAAAACATTTTGTTGAAAGTAGAATCCTTGAGTGTAATTCTAAGATGTTACACGAAGATATGTTGGTGTATGTGTTTTTTATTATTGATAGTCTTGAAAAGATTTTTACACAATATGATGTGTATGATAAGCAAGAAGAGAATAAGTACATATATATTAAACATTACTGGCACCTAAAGAGATCTTCAGTTCGTGTTATTGCTGAATCAGTACAAGGTGTTTTGCAAATTAAAACCATGCACTATCAGAAATACAGAAAACCTAATCCGTAAGGATTAAGTTTTTGTTGTAACTTGGGATGACGGCAAGGGTTTTTACAACCTTTTCATCCATTAGATCATGTATATACATGCCCGCAGCAAAGCCAATTTCTGTCGTCAAGTTGTATGCGGTAAAGTATATAGTATGGATAGTATTGATGTTAATCTCTTGTATTGGCTCTAAAAATGCCATATGATATGAAGAAAGCGGGCGATTAGCTCAGTTGGTAGAGCGCAACATTGACGTTGTTGATGCCAGAGGTTCGAGTCCTCTATCGCCCACAAAGTGCTAGGTTACTATAGAGATGAAAAATCCGGAGGATTTTTAAAATAAATAAATTTCGCGCGAACCTAGAATAGTATCCTAAAAAGCTAAAACCTCACCAAACTGAACTTTCTCGTTACAACTACTCCACAGAAAAAACAAAAAACACTTCACTCAATCCTTGTGAAGTGTTTTTTCTCACATGTACTCATTTCCTACAATCGAACACAAAACTCCTGTAATGTCTATTAGCAAAATGTAGAATAGTGGTATAAAATGGTAAGAAGTGGGAGAAAGTGGTGAATCCCACAAAATGCAATAATATATATGTTTATCGGCGAATTTACTCATACATTGGACGAAAAAAAACGATTATCCCTTCCATCTAAGTTCCGAAAGGATCTAGGAAAAAAGGTGATTATAACTTACGGTCTCGACAGCTGTTTGTTTATGTTTACTCCTACAGAATGGGATAATATAGCCGCTAAGCTTGGGGGACTTTCTATGGGTAATCCAGACTCACGTGCATTTAACCGAATTATGCTTGGAGGTGCAGTTGAGGTTGAGGTTGATACCGCAGGAAGAATTCTTATGCCTGATTTTTTGAAAGATTATATAGGATTACCTGCAACAGGTGATAAGAAGGCTTCTCAAAAACTTGTTTTTACTGGAGTTCATACTCGAGTGGAGATTTGGGAAGAGGCACGATGGAAAACATATAAAGAGCAGATGCTTAAACAAGCAGATAATCTTGCTTCAAAACTTGGAGAAATAGGCGTTATCTAATACATATATGATTGATCTACAGAAAAATCCGAGACACATACCAGTACTCTTGAAAGAGATAACAGACCTTTGCCTTGATTCAAAGCTGCATCTTGACTGTAACTTAGGTGATGCAGGACATGTTGAAGCGTTACTTAAAGCGAATCCACATGTTCATATTCATACTATAGATGCTGATGCTGAAGCTATCGAAAGAGCCAAGTTCTTTTTACAAAAAAACACAAAGCGAGTAACTTTTCATAAGGGAAACTTTTCAAATCTGAGGAATCTTATAGGTTCAACTGTGGCTTTGAAGTTTGATAGTATGTTGTTCGATCTTGGACTCAGTACGTATCAGCTCGGAGAGTCACAAAGGGGTTTTTCATTTAAATACGACGAACCACTTGATATGAGATTCTCAACAGATCCTGTTGATGAAAAGGCTGGGGAGCTAACTGCATACGATATCGTTAACAGTTGGTCTCCAGATAACGTTGCTTTGATTCTACGAAACTATGCAGATGAGTCTTCAGCATGGAAGATTGCTAAAGCAATAGAATCTGCACGAGAGGATGGTGAAATCAAAACGTCAAAGCAACTGGCTCAGATTATCGAATCAGTCGTAAAACGAAGAGGTGGTATTCATCCAGCAACTAAAACGTTTCAAGCTATGCGTATAGCGGTTAACGGTGAGTTACAAGCTCTTGAGACAGCATTGACTGAAGCACAACAACTACTCGCTCCAAAAGGAAAGATAATCGTTATCAGTTATCACAGTCTCGAAGATAGGATAGTAAAGAATATGTTTAAACAATTTGAAGAAGAGGAAAAAGGAGTCCGGATGAATAAAAAAGTGATTCTACCAACAGAAGAAGAGATAGAGAAAAATCCAAGATCACGAAGCGCAAAGTTAAGAATATATATTAACAATTAACATTATACATCTAATATTACACATCATGAAAAAAAACATACAAAACCCAGTACTAAAAAGTATAACTAAACACATATCAGTAACAAGTGTTTTGTTCTCTTTGGTTGTGCTTCTTTCAGCTGGGTATGTTGTGTGTATGTATAAGACAGTAACTATTGCATCTCATCATGAAAAAACGTTAGCGTTATTTACAGAACTACAGTCTCGAGTTGGTGAAAAAGAGCATGTGTATATCACAAAGACTTCGTCTATAACGATGTCAGAAGCTCTTGCGTTGGGATATGAAAAAACAACAGAATCAGTTGCATATATTACAACAGATACAGAAAAATCTCTCGCTCTACGATAAGTACATATATAGTATCCGTATATGAATACATTTATCTTTAGAGCACGTATACTGTCACTCCTCTGTATTTGTATTGCATTAGTCCTTATTGCAAAATTGTATATTGTACAGGTCGTACGACATGATCTGTATGTTGATGCTGCTGATAAACAGTATGTTAAGAAAACAAACACGCTTGTTGATAGAGGTAACATATATATGACAACTAAAGATGGTATAGCTATTCCAGCTGCAACTATGAAGACTGGATATACAGTATATATCAATGCTAAAAGTTTTCATGCCGCTGTAGCAAAAAAACAATATACAGATATCAACGGTCAAGTTGTTGAACGTGTTGAGGTGGCGCTTGCTGATTTGCAAAAAAGATTAGAAACTATTGGTGATGCCTTGTCTAGTACAACTATACGGTTTGATGCACAAACTCTTTTGGATGTACAACAAAAGCCAACAGACCCGTACGAAGAACTTGTAAAGGATGCGGATGAATCATATGTTACTGCAGTTAAAAATCTGAATATGGCTTTCTTAGGTGTGGTAAAAGAGAAGAAACGGTATTATCCTGGTGGAGATCTTGCATCTCAAGTTATAGGGCTTTTAGGATATAAAGGAGATGAGATTGCAGGACGGTATGGTCTCGAAAAACAATTTGAAAAAACTCTTACTCGAGGTGCATCTGCGTACACAAACTTTTTTGCAGAAATATTTTCAGGTGCAAAAAAAATTATATCTGACTCGGAGAGTCTTGAGGGTGATATTTATACAACTATAGAGCCTACTGTGCAAAAAGAATTACAGAAGACTATAACCGAAATTCAACAGAAACAAAATTCTGATTTAACTGGAGCGATAATTATGGATCCGTATACTGGCGAGATAAAAGCTATGGCTCAAACTCCAGGTTTTAATCCTGACGGGTCTCAAAAAGTAACAGATATTTCTGTATACAAAAACGATGCTGTTGAAAGTTCACGAGAGATGGGTTCAATTATTAAACCCCTCACAATGGCTGTTGGTATAGATACCGGTAAGGTTCATGCAGATGCAACATATACAGACGCTGGTTTTGTACAAGTTCGAGATAGGATTATGTATAACTTTGATAAAAAAGGCCGTGGTGTTATCACATATCAAGAAGCATTATCAAAATCTTTAAACACAGGATTTATTCATATCGCTCAGTTGGTAGGGAATCGAACCTTGACAGAGTATTTTCTTAAGTTTGGTCTTGGTGAAAAAACTAATATTGATTTACCAGACGAATCTGCGCCACTTACTAAAAATCTTGAGAAAGGTGATGTGGAACATGCTACAGCATCTTTCGGACAAGGTATTGCTATGACACCTATTGGGACTATACGTGCCCTTGCTGTTCTTGCAAATGGAGGACATCTTGTGCAACCTCATGTAGTACAAAAAGTAAAATATAGTGTTGGTACATCTAAAACAACTGATATACCAAAACTTGACCCAGATAAAAGTTTATTGAAACTCTCAACAATTGATGAGATACAACAGATGCTTGTATACAATGTCGACAAGGCTCTACTTGATGGTAAGAGAAAAAATCCGCATTACACTATTGCTGCAAAAACAGGTACGGCTCAGATAGCTTCACCACAAGGTGGATATATCGAAGGTAAAAATACGCATACTTTTATAGGTTTTTTTCCTGCATATAAGCCAAAATTTATAATTTTCTTGTATACCGTAGATCCTAAAATGAGTCAGTATGCTTCAGAATCACTTGCTAATCCTTTTCTTGATTTAACAGATTTTATGATTCAATACTATCAGATTCCTCCTGATAGATAAGCACGAGGTGGCTAAAAACCTTATTTTATAGTACTATAGAGGCTTACTAGAGGTTTACTCAATAGTATATAGAGTTATTAATTATATAAATATAAACTTACATCCATGATACAAACACACGGTAGAAAATCTAAAATAGTTGCAAAAATAGCAGACAATAACGCTGCTCCTGAATATATTACAAAACTTATGCATGCTGGTATTGACATGACATGGCTTAACACTGCTCACCAAGGTGAAGAAGAGGCTATTGTTGTGGTAAACACAATACGACAAGTTTCAGATAACAAGATGTGTATCCTTCTTGATACAAAAGGACCTGAGACACGAACAAAAGGATTGGCAGAACCTATTGAACTTAAAAAAGGACAGATGGTTACTGTAACAGGAGATCTTTCAAAAGTTTCTGGACCAGATATGTTTGGTATTGATTATCCAAATTTTCATAATGAGGTACCAGTCGGAGAATTTTTCTCATACGATGATAACTCTGCATCATTTATAGTAAAAGAAGTTACAGATAAAGGACTTGTTTGTGAGGTTCAAAACAATGTTTTGATTAAAAATAAAAAAAGTGTAAATGTTCCAAACGTTCACATTAATCTTCCTTCACTAACTCCAAAAGATGTTGGATTTATTCATTTCTGTGCAAAAAATAATATCGATTTTATTATTCACTCTTTTGTACGAAATGTACAAGATATTAATGATATTAAAGAGATTCTAAAAGCATATCCAGAATACAAAGGAAAGATTCTTTCTAAAATTGAAAACCGAGAAGGTTTTGATAATAGAGATGAGATTTTGGATAACTGTGACGGTATCATGGTTGCTCGGGGTGACCTTATGGCTGAAGTTCCACTAGAAGAACTTCCATATATGCAAAAGAAGATGGTTGAATCATGTCTCAAGAAAGGAAAGTATTGTATCGTTGCAACACAGGTTCTTAAGAACATGGTAAAAAATCCATCTCCAACTCGAGCAGAAGTATGTGATATTGGAAACGCTGTTCTTGACGGTACTCATGGTATTTCTATGAGTGATGAGACTGCATTTGGAGATTATCCACTTGAGGCTACAAACGTTATGCATCGAGTTATGAAATACACTGAAGATAAGCGAGACGAACTTGTGCACTTTACAGCTGAGCCAGTTTCAACATCATCTGAATTTGCATTTGCAAAAGAAGTGGTTGCAAAAGCTAAAGCAGAAGGTGTTACTGCAATCGTTACAAAGATTTCTCTTGAAGCAAACAAAGCTATCTCAGCATATCATCCAACAGCAGTTGTATATGCAGGTATATCAGACATCATGGATTATCGAAATATGGCACTTGGATACGCGCTTACAGCTGTACTGACAGAGGCCGCAACAGCTGCTGATGTACAAAAAGAAGTTGAAGTAATTTCAGGTTCAAAAATCATGCTTTGTGACGAAGTTGAAGGTAAACTTACATACAAACTTCTATAGTTTGACTTTTGTCTCGCAAGACTATTTTCACACACATGTCGCTATCGCTCGTATGTATGTAGTCATGGTATACTAGATACTGTGAAAAATGTAACAGTAGAAAAAACACAAAAAAATAAACTTATCAAATCACCCTATGTTCAGTTTGAACATGGTGATTTGATGCTTATACAAGACTCTCCTATATACAATGAGCTTGAAAGAAAGCAATCATACCAAAAGGAATATATACTTAAAGTTCGGGATATGCCTCTCGAAGAGAAGCCTCGAGAAAAGATGCTTCTCTCAGGCCCAACTTCACTTACTCTCGTAGAGCTTCTTGCTGTTATACTGGTTACGGGGACAAAAAAAGAAGACGTTATGAGTATAGCGCAACGTGTTATAAAAGAGTATGGACAAAGTGCTCTTACAAGTATTGATAGGGGTGCAGCTCTGCTTGCGACTGAGCTTGATATACCAGTATCGAAAGCTTGTCAGATACTAGCGGCCGGTGAGATTGGGCGAAGATTGTTTAACAAGAATCCTAGTGGACTTGCCACTATCCGAACCCCTGAAGATGTATACGAGTATGTTAAAGATATGCATAATCTTCCAAAAGAACAGCTTAGAGGATTGTATCTTGATACTCATCACAAAGTCATTCACGATGAGATTCTGTCTATAGGTACCATAAACGCAAGTATGTTACACCCTCGTGAGGTTTTTAAACCTGCTATAGAATACGGAGCTGCTGCACTTATACTTGTTCATAATCATCCTTCTGGAGTGAGTACTCCAAGTGAGTCAGATAAAAAGATTACCGAGCAGATCGTTATGGCAGGAAAAGTGTTAGGTATATCTCTACTTGATCATATTGTTGTTGCAAGAGATTCATTTACAAGCGTACCTGTGCTATATAACTAATATATGGCTACTTTATATGTTGTCGCAACACCGATTGGAAATATGCGGGATATCACACTTAGGGCGATAGAAGTCTTGAAGTCGACGGAGGTTATCTGTGCTGAAGATACTCGTGTTGTTGGAAAATTACTTAAAGGATTAGATATTCCTCACAAAAAACTTATCTCTATAAATGAGTTTGCAGATACTTCAAAAATATCCCAAGTAATTGAATTGCTCGATGCAGGAAATGATGTCTGTTATGTCTCTGATGCTGGAACACCAGGTATATCAGACCCAGGTGCAGTTCTTGTATCTGCTGCTCGGGAAGCTAGTATCACTATAGTACCAATTGGCGGAATATCTGCTGTTACGACAGCATTGTCAGTCGCGGGTATACGAGAGACTCCATTTTTGTTTTATGGATTTTTACCACACAAGAAGGGAAGACAAAAGATTTTGGATCAACTTATCCGACAAGAGATAACGCTTGTTTTTTACGAATCACCGCATAGATTCATGAAGCTTTTAGAAGAGCTTGAACAACGAGAAATCGAGGGAGTATTATTTTCTGTAACTGTTTGTCGGGAATTGACAAAGATGTATGAAGATATACAACAAGGTAGACCAAAAGAATTGATTGCACACTTTACAGAACATAAGGACACACAAAGAGGAGAGTTTGTTTTGATTGTACAGGGATTACGTGTATGATTAGGGGTATATGAGAAACGAAAGAGGTTTTAGTGGTGTATCTATACTAATTTTTATACTCTTTGTATGTGGATCTGTTGCAGCGTTTGCATCATTTACCATGTCTGAAGCTCCGATTAGTGTAGGTGAGCCTGTGGCAAGTTTAAGTACATCAACATTACCAGTTGAGGAACCTAAACCTGTAAAGAACACGCATCTACCTATGCCTGAAAGTGTAAGAGGTGTGTATGTAACATCATACAGTTTTATGAGTACGACATTTCAAAAGAAACTTGACACCATGATTGACAATACAACTATCAATGCGATTGTTGTTGATATTAAAGATGCGCCAGGGACAATTCTTTTTGATATTGGAATGGGGGATAATCCATGTGTAAATCCACTCATGAGTAAAGAAGATCTTGAGGCACGTTTGGATTATTATCAAAGTAAAGGAATATATACCATAGCTCGTATCGCCGTGTTTCGTGATGCGTGTTATGTAAAAGAGCATCCTGAACTTGCAGCACAAAACACTTCAGGAACACCTTGGAGAGATAAAGGTGGAAACTATTGGTTATCTCCACATGAGATGGTTACAAAAGAATACATCAGAGATATGGCAAAGGCAGTGTATGACAGGGGATTTGATGAAGTACAGTTTGATTATGTGCGATACCCATCAGATGGAAATATGGCTACTTTGTCATATGAATACATTACTACTGTTCCTGCAACATCAACGCCTGCCGTAAAAAGACGAGCAACCCTTAAAGCTTTTTTTGAGTATATGAGATCAGAGCTTGCAGGTATTTCACTTTCAGCTGATGTATTTGGTATGGTTTTGACAAATACAGATGATTTAACTATCGGACAACATTTGGAAGATATTGCACCATATGTTGATGCACTCTCAGGCATGATTTATCCATCACACTTTCCAAAGCAGTGGAACGGCATAGCAAATACACATACAAATCCATATCAGACGGTATATGATTCATCGAAGATGGGGTTGAACCGTATGTCTGTTACATTGGGTAGTTCTACGGCTCGTAAGCTGTCACGTCCGTGGTTACAAGATTTCTCAATCTACGGCGTGGTGTACAATGCTCCAGAGGTTAAGGCTCAGATTAAGGCGTTGGATGATCTAGGTATCAAGAACTTCTTGTTGTGGAATGCTTCAAATCGGTATACAGGAGGGGTGATGAACAAATAGGCTGGGGTTGGAAGCAGAAATAGCATTAAAAACTAGCATAGTGATGGACTGCTAGTTTTTAATGCTATTTTGCTATATAATGCGAACTATTATGGCAGCATCAAAACCTACAGCTAAGACAGGTAAAAAGAGCGTGAAAGCAGAACTTGTTCATAGTCAGGATATGATTACTATTCGTGGTGCCCGAACTCATAACCTTAAGGATATCTCACTACAGATTCCTCGAAACCAGATGACTGTGATCACAGGTCTTTCGGGGTCTGGAAAATCATCACTTGCATTTGATACTATATTTGCTGAAGGACAACGACGTTATATCGAGTCTCTTTCTTCATATGCGCGACAGTTTTTACGACAAATGCAAAAGCCAGATGTGGATGAGATTACAGGTTTGTCTCCAGCTATATCAATCGATCAAAAATCTAGATCAAACAATCCGCGTTCAACTGTTGCAACTATCACAGAGATTTATGACTACTTACGTATCTTGTATGCGCGAGTGGGAAAGCCTCATTGTCTTGTGTGTGAAAGAGAGATTAAAAAACTTTCTAAGGAAGAGATTGTTGATACAATTCACCGAGTTGTAAAAGGTATTGATACGGATTCAAAAGTTGATGTTCGAGAAGCAGAGAGAGCAGATAAGAAGAACGGTAAAAAGAAAAAAGAAATCATGGGAGTTGAGGTTAGTCCTGATATGTTTAAAATATATGCGCCGATAGTTATTGGACGAAAGGGTGAGTATTATCAGATGTTATATGATCTGCTTGGTAAAGGATATGAGGAGGTGAAAATCGATGGTAAAATACAAAAACTTCGAGAACGAATTACACTCGATAAAAACAAGAAGCATGATATTGATGTGCTTATTGATACATTTTACATATCAGAGATTGAGAATCCTTCACAGAGCTTCACAGAGCGTTTGAACGAGTCAATTGAACGAGGTCTTGGTGAAAGTGAAGGTCTTTTAAAGATTACAACTGACAAAGGAGATCATCTTATTTCATCAAAGTTCATGTGTCCATATGATGGATTTTCATTTCCAGAAATCGAACCTCGACTGTTTTCTTTTAACTCTCCATACGGTGCATGTCCAGAATGTAACGGACTAGGAACAGATAGTTTCTTTACAAACAGAATTTGTAAAGTATGTAACGGCGCTCGACTTCGACCTGAGGCACTTCGAGTACTTCTTGTTGATGGAAAAAAGAATATTGTTGATTTTACGAAAATGACAATTCAAGAAGCGGTTGATTACATGCTTGATTTGAAGTTGAGTCCGATTGATGCGGAGATTTCTGCTGTTGTTACGAATGAAATTCTCGCTCGACTAGAATTTTTACAAGAAGTGGGTCTTGAATATCTTGGACTCGATCGACGAGCAAATACACTTTCAGGTGGAGAAGCACAGCGTATTCGTCTTGCGTCACAGCTTGGTTCGGGACTTGTAGGGGCTATGTATGTGCTCGATGAACCAACTATAGGTCTGCATCAACGTGATAACGACAGATTGATTAAAACCCTTGTACAACTCAAAGATATGGGTAATACCGTGATTATCGTGGAGCACGATGAAGACACTATACTTGCTTCAGATTATCTAGTTGATATTGGTCCAGGCGCTGGAGTTAAAGGTGGACATGTTGTTGTTGCAGGAGAACTTAAAAAACTTTTGAAAGATCCAATCAAATCGCTTCCTGTTGATAAAGAAGTAGCAAGTGGAGAATCATTTACAGGTTCATTGACTCTAGACTATCTCCGAGGGGAACATGAGGTTGAGACTCCGAAAAATCGACGAAGCACTGACAAAGGTTCTGTAAAAATTGTTGGAGGAAAGGTAAATAACATTACCAATTTGAATGTTGAGATTCCACTAGGAAAACTTGTGTGTGTAACTGGAGTGTCTGGTTCAGGAAAATCATCTTTTGTGTATGAGATTTTGTATAAGAACTTGCTTGGTCGACTTGATAGAGATCATAGAACCGCACAGATTTTTAACTGTAATTCATTTACAGGAACGGAATATCTTGGAAGAACTATTTTGATTGATCAATCACCGATTGGAAGAACTCCACGATCAAACCCTGCAACATACACAGGTGCATTTACACATATCCGAGATTTGTTTGCTGAAACTATCGAAGCGAAAGCACGAGGGTGGGGTCCGGGACGATTTTCGTTCAACGTAAAAGGCGGACGATGTGAGACATGTCAGGGTAACGGAGCTATAGAGGTTGAGATGCATTTTCTGCCAACAGTGTATGTGACCTGTGACGTGTGTCATGGAAAACGATTCATGAAAGAAACTCTTGAGGTTACGTATAAAAAGAAAAACATCTATGAGATTTTGAAAATGACTATCGACGAGTCGGTTACATTCTTTGAAGATATGCCTGGTATCTATGATAGAGTGAAAACACTTCAAGAAGTAGGTCTTGGGTATCTTGAGCTCGGACAATCAGCTACAACGCTTTCAGGTGGAGAGGCGCAACGTGTGAAGATTGCATCAGAGTTGTATAAACCTCATGTACAAAAAACTATCTACATTCTTGATGAGCCAACAGTAGGATTGCATTACCATGATGTACGCAAGCTTATAGAGATTCTCCAAAAACTTGTTGAACATGGCAACAGTGTTGTTGTGATTGAGCACAATATGGATCTGATAAAATGTAGTGACTACCTGATTGATATCGGTCCAGAGGGAGGAGATAAAGGAGGACAATTGGTTGCGAAAGGAACCCCTGAGCAAGTAGCGGATAGTCCTAAAAGTTATACAGGAATGTATTTGAAGAAGGTGCTATAATCATATTGCAAAAAACATTTTCAAGCGTATAATACAGTATCTATGACATATGTCTTTTTTGATTTGGACAAAACACTGATTAATGGTCAAAGTCAAAACCTCTTACTCAATGCCCTCTATAAGAAAAAAATCATTTCTTTCACCACCATGTGGAAGTTACGTCTCTTTTTTCTAAAATACAAATTAAATATTGTTCCAGAGACGGAAATTTCGAGAATATATACTGCAGCTGCTAAAGCACTTAAGGGGGCTGATGTTGCATATGTACAAAAAGTCGTTCGTGCATTTGTGAACGCTGAGTTTGCTGATATACAAAATCTTAGAGCTGTTGAAGAGCTAGAGAAGCATATAACAGCAGGAAAGCAGGTTGTGCTTATTAGCGCCGCCTTTGAGCCTGTCATAGAAGCAGCGGCAAGATTCTTTCAAATTCCTGAGTATATTTCTACCAAACTTGCTATCAAAGATGGGAAATATACTGGGGAATTAGATGGAGTACCAAATTATGGAGAACAAAAGATTAAAAATGTTGAATATTACAACCTCGAAGGGTCATCGACCTATTCTGATCATCATTCTGATATTCCGCTTTTCCTTAAGACAACATATCGATATGCTGTTTCTCCAACACGAGAGCTTCGAAGATATGCGACTGATCACGGGTGGTTTATTATAGAATAGGGAAATGTAAAATAAAAAAACTAGCAGTCCATAACTAATGCTAGTTTTTTATGTTACATTCATCAAATTTACTTCGCAACAGAAACTCGTTCTACATACTCACCAGTATCTGTGTTTACTCGGATGACATCTCCAGCTCCGATAAACATTGGTGCTTGTATCTCAGCTCCTGTCTCAAGTGTGATAATCTTGTTACCACCTTTTGCTGTATCACCTCGAACTGTTGGTGGAGCTTCTGTAACCTCAAGGTCAATCTTGACAGGGAGCTTGACACCAATTGGAAGTTCTCCGAAGTATTTAACATCTATAATCGCGTTTGTTTTCAAAAACTTTCGACTGTCGCCGATAAGTGTATCTTCTAACTTGAATCGTTTTGAAGGTTCGTTCTCAGGGCAGAACCACCATTCTCCTTTATTGTTAAACAAGTATTTAACTTTACTTGTTTCAAGTTCAGCTTCTTCTGCTTTTTCTGTAGCTTGAAACGAGTGCTCGATAACACGTCCTGATATAAGGTTTCGCATTTTTACTGCATTAACTGGTTTTCTCATCTGTTTTCGGAAGATGTGATGGTCTAAGATCTCATATGGTTCATCTTCAAAAATAATAGTTTTTCGTGTGACTATGTCACTGTATTCTATGATTGCCATAGGACTGAGTATAGCCGTTTATGGCTTGTTTTGCAAGGATATGGTAGAGTTTGGGTATTATGCGACATAGTCATATTTTCACGAAAACACGGAAAGAATATCCAGCGGATGAGGTAGCTAAAAACGCCCAGATTTTGATTCAGGCAGGTTTTATACACAAAGAGATGGCTGGAGTATATGCATATCTGCCATTTGGTTTGATGGTACTTGAAAAAATTAAACACATCGCTCGAGAAGAGATGAACATGATTGGTGGACAAGAGATTATCATGACTGCATTACAGAAAAAAGAGACATGGGAAAAAACAGATCGTTGGAGTGATGAGAACGTTGATGTGTGGTTTAAAAGTAAACTTGCGAACGGAAACGAGATTGGATTTGGTTGGTCACATGAAGAACCTATTACTGAGATGATGACGAAGTCTATTAACAGTTACAAAGATCTCCCAATTTACGTATATCAATTTCAAACAAAACTCAGAAATGAGCTTCGAGCCAAAAGTGGAATCATGCGAGGACGTGAGTTTGTCATGAAAGATTTGTATTCATATAGTTCAAGCGATGCGATGCATGCGGAATTTTATGCGAAGATTACTCAGTCTTATCTGAAGTTTTATAATAGAGTTGGACTTGGAAAAGATACATTCCTAACAGTAGCAACCGGTGGAGCATTTACAAAAAATGTCAGTCATGAATTTCAAACCATCTGTAATGCTGGAGAAGATATGATCTACGTAGATAGAAAAAATAATATCGCATATAACGTAGAGGCGCTTGAAGAAATGGATAATAAAGATGAGATTATTGCCCGATGTGAAGAAGCAAAAGGGGCAGAAGTTGGAAATATCTTTAGCTTTGGTGGAGAAAAATCTGAGAAAATGGGACTATATTTTATGGATACGGATGGTACTAAAAAGCCTGTAATTCTTGGATCATATGGTATAGGTATTACACGAGTGATGGGTGTGATAGTTGAGAAGTTTGCTGATGAAAAAGGTCTTGTATGGCCAAAAGCAGTAGCACCTGCAGATATTGAAATTGTTTCTTTGTTTAAAGAGAAGCATGATGAAACGTATACAAAAAGTGAAGAGTTGTATACTGAGCTTTCAAAATCTTACACATGTTTATTTGACGATAGAAATATAAGTATTAAAGATAAGATGAATGATGCAGATATGTATGGTTTGCCTGTACAAGTTATCATCGGACCACGAACTCTTGAGAAGGGTGTTGCAGAGGTGAAAGTAAGAAAGACTGGTGAGGTAAAAGAAGTTGTTCTTGATGAGGTTCTTGGATATGTTGGGAAGATTTGGGGTGAGGTGGTGTAGCTTTAAACCATATGAAAGAATTGCAAAAATTAATACAGAAATATATTGAAGAAAGAGGGTGGTCTATATTAAAAAACCCTGGATGGATTGCGAAGTCTATAAGTATTGAGTCTGCAGAGCTTCTTGAAATATTTCAATGGGGAGACTTACGTGTGAAGAAAATTAAATCAGATGAGAAAGTATTAAAAAATATAGAAGAAGAGTTGGCGGATATTCTTATATATGCCACTGAAATGGCTATTTCGCTTAACTTGGATATTGAAAAGATTATGAGAGATAAATTAGAAAAGACTTCTAAAAAATATCCAGTAAAATCAGTTAAAGGTAGAGATGATATGTATTTAAAGATTAAAGAAAAAAATAGAAAAAGAAGTAAATAGATATATTTACAATAATTACAAATAAAAAAGTCCTCGATGAAGACAGAACATCATAAAGACCCTTTTCTTGTATATGTGTGTATTCTAACAGAAAATATAACCCTGTCAAATGTCTACATAATTACTCCTTATGATACGGATGGTTGTTCAGTATGGTGAGTGCTCTATACACTTGCTCACACACAAGCATGGTTGCCATCTCGTGTGGAAACGTCATAGGTGAAAGTGATAGTTTTTCGTTAGCAGTATGCAATTCTTCAACGTTAAACCCAGCACTTGGCCCAATGACAAAGATGATATGACTTGAGATGTGGCTCTGTATATGTTCGATCTGTTTTGCAAATGTTTCAGAGCTATAGTTTTTACCTTCTTCATCGAGTGCAAAGATATAAGCAGATGGATATGATTTTTTAATATCAGCTATGTGATTGTGTTTTTTCTCTTCTTTGATATCAAGCGTGTTGATTTTCGCAAAACGAGTGAGACGTTTTTTATATTCTGTGACGAGTGGGGAAATGAGCTTGTTTTTCATGCCTGAAATGGTGATGATAGTGATGTTCATATATCCACTATAGCATAGCTATTGAAATCTTGATTTCAACCCTTCTTTAAGTAATTCAACGTATTTTTTATCTCTGCTTGCTGGGTGTGGTAAATACTCTGAGTTTATATTATTTTCAGATAAAACTTTTTCTATATATCTGCCTAGAGAAATTAAGTTATAACCATTTGTTTCAAAACTTTTTAATTTTTTTCTGGTTTGTACACTTAATTCTCTAGAATCTTCTTCCTCTTTGGAATTCCATAAATCAAAATAAATCGGCTCTAATTTTAATTCACACACAATTTTTCTTAAAATTCTACCAGAAACTGTTTTTATATGAAAAGGTTCATCAAACCCTTTTGGATATCCTCCAATTAACACTATTTTCATGGTTACATAATACCATATCGAACATGGATAAACTGCTCCATATATGATACCCTATATACTATATGAAAAAAGAGCGAATCTACATAAAAGACCTACAAACAAAGACCGGAGAGGAGGTGCTTATTAAAGGATGGGTTAACATTCGCCGAGACCAAGGGAAGATGATTTTCTTAGATTTTCGAGATATGACAGGTGTGGTACAGGGTGTGATTTTACCAAATCAAGTAGAGGCTATTGAGGTTGGAAAAAAACTACGAACAGAGTTTGTAGTTGCAGTGACAGGAAAGGTAAACGAGCGACCTGAGAGAAATAAAAAGGCTGGAGTTATGAATGGTGATATTGAGCTTGAGATTTTACATATTGAGATTGTAAATGAATCAGAAACAATTCCTTTTGATATTTCAGAAAGCGGATTAGAGATTGATGAGGCTGTTCGGTTAGAGCATCGGTATGTTGACTTACGACGATCACGACTACAAAAAAATATTCGTAACCGGTTTAAAATTCAACAACTAGTTCGAAATAATTTAGAGAAAAAAGGATTCTGTGAAGTTGAAACTCCTCTTATGTCTGCTCCGACACCAGAAGGATCTCGTTCATATGTTATTCCTTCAAGACTTCATAAAGGAAAATTTTATGCACTTCCACAATCTCCACAACAGTATAAACAACTTTTGATGGTTGGTGGTATTGAGAAATATTTCCAATTTGCACGATGTATGCGAGATGAAGATACACGAGGTGATAGACAGCCTGAGTTTACTCAACTTGATATGGAAATCTCTTTTGTTGAACCAGAAGATGTGATGCAATTAAACGAAGAACTGCTTATTAAAGTAGTTACAGAGTTGTATCCAGAAAAGAAAATACAGCAGATCCCATTCCCTCGTATGTCATACAAAGAAGCAATGGACACATATGGCAATGATCGACCTGATATTCGAGAAGATAAAACGGATCCAAACTTGTTAGCATTTTTATGGGTTGTTGATTTTCCTGCATTTGAAAAAACTGGAGCAGATAACTTGGATGGGACAGGTGAGTGGACGTTTACACACAACCCTTTTGCCAAGCCTCAAGAAAAGTCTATGGTTGATTTTAGAAATAAGACAAATATCGGTGAGATTGTGACAACACAATATGATATCACTATGAACGGATTTGAGATTGGAGGTGGTAGTGTTCGACACCATGATGCGGCAGATCAAAAGACTACATTTGAAATCATGGGATATACAGATGAGAAGATTGAGGAAAACTTTGGACACATGTTGAAAGCACTTACATATGGAGCGCCTCCACATGGAGGTATTGCGTGGGGATTTGATCGGTTGGTTATGCTTTTGGAAAATGAGCCAAATATCCGTGAGGTAATTGCATTTGCGAAGACGGGTGCAGGTCAGGATCTTATGATGGGCGCACCGCTTGAGATAAGTCGGAAGCAGGCCGGGGAGTTGGGGATTAAGGGGTAAAAAGAAAATATATTATAATAATTATGACAGTAATTTGGTTAACTGGTTTATCAGGCGCAGGTAAAACTACATTAGGAAACTCTATTGTGGATAATCTTAAAATGGATCATATAAGTATCCTGATTGATGGAGATGAAATCAGAAAAGGATTAAATTCTGATTTGGGTTTTTCTGTGAGTGATAGAATTGAAAATGTTAGAAGGGTTGCACATATGGCAAAACTTTTAAGTAATAAGGGCTTTTTTGTAATAGTTTCTTTAATTACACCTACAGGTTCGATGCGTAAAAAAGCGAAAGAAATTATCGGTAAGAATTTTGTAGAGTGTTATGTAAAGGCGAGTATAGAAACTTGTATTAAAAGAGATGTAAAAGGACTATATGAAAAAGCAATTAATGGAGAGATGGTAAATTTTACAGGTGTTTCTAGTATATATGAAGCACCTGTAAATCCAGATTTGGTTTTAGATACAGAAAAATACACAACTGAAGAATGTGCCAAGATAGTTTTAAATTACTTGAATATAATATAACCCACTACGGAAGTGTCACAGGTGAATACTATCGCCATGTTCACTTGTTGCTATTTTAAATAAAAGTGTTATTATATATAGTTATAATGACAAAAATCATCACTCGATTTCCACCTTCACCAACAGGAGAGATACATATAGGGAATATGCGAACAATGTTGTTTAACTATCTATTTGCAAAACATCACAATGGTGAAGTATTTTTAAGATTTGAAGATACAGATAGAGAACGAAGTGATGTGAAATTTGAAAAGGCTACAATTGATGGACTAGCTGCATTAGGGTTGCAATATGATCATGGGCCATTTAGACAATCTGAAAGAGGGGAATTGTATAAAGAAAAGTTATTAGAACTAATTAAACTTGGACATGCATACGAAGCTGAAGAATCTTCAGATGGCTCAGGGAATAAAGTTATTAGATTTAAGAACCCTAATAAAACAGTTATATTTAATGATGGTGTACGAGGTGAAATTTCAATTGAATCAGAGATTTTTGGAGATTTCGTTATTGCTCGTAGTTTAGATAGTGCAATTTATCATTTCGCTGTTGTTGTAGATGATATGGATATGGGAATCACTCACATTATTCGGGGTGAAGATCATATCACAAGTACACCTCGACAAATCCTCCTAATTGATGCTTTTGGAGGCAAAATACCTACATATGCTCATTTGCCACTCATACTAGGTAGCGACAATAAAAAGCTCTCTAAACGACATGGAGCGGCTTCTGTGAGTGATTTTATGAAGGAAGGGTATTTACCTCAAGCTATTGTGAATTACCTTGCATTTTTAGGATGGAATCCAGGAGATGAAAGAGAGATTTTTAGTCTTGAAGAATTGGTAAAAGAATTTAGTCTTGAAAAAGTTGGTAAAAGTGGTGCACGGTTTGATTACATTAAACTAAGTGATATCAACCATCATTACATGTCGCTTCTAAGTAAAGAAGAATATAAAGAATATGTGTTAAAGTTTCTGGATGAAAAAAATCTTTCTTATTTTGTGAATTTTCCAAATATTTCTGATAAGGTGATTCAAGAAGTTATAAGACCTAGATTGAAGAAATTTTCTCAAGTTTCTGAATTTATTGAAGATGATGGGTTAGAATATTATTTCAAACGCCCAACTGTGGTAATAGAAAATGTCTCGTTTAAAGATACCTCAATTGAAAAAACAAAAGAATCATTAACTGAAATACTAAATGCATTTAGCACAATTACGGCAGATGAATGGGCAATTGAATCAATTAAAAACATCTTGTTTAAACTTGCTGAAAAATCTAGTATAGGAGCAGTAATGCATCCACTAAGAGTTATTTTATCAGGTAAAAAGCAATCTCCAGATTCTGCAACAATAAGTTACATCTTAGGTAAAGAAGAGACGTTAAATAGAATCAATCTCTTTCTTAAATAATTCAAATATGAAATATATTGATTCTACAGTTTGTGAATACGTAACTTCATTCCCAATTGCTGTCTTAAGCGAAAAAGTAAATACTCCAAACAATACGCTTGAAAGGTTGGGTAACTGTATTTGGTTTACATATAGCTCTGAAGATAGAAGAAAACAGGCTGTTCACAGATTGGAAAACATTCTGAGTTTAACTCAGGTGTTTAAGTTGAAATTTAAGGAACAATATCCTGATCTCATTATAAAGCATATTTCCGTATGCAGTTCATATTTATTTAAAGATATTCCGTCTAACGACATTGATTTAAACGTCATAGTTGAAGGAAATTTCTTTGCATATAAAGATGTTTTAGATATAGAAGATATTAATTTAAGGTTACATTTACCTGTAAAAAAGATATCTTTTATGGTCTTTGGAGAACGTGATTTATTAGATAAATCAAACACTGTTGACACCATTGAAACGGAAGATTATGTACATACATCGCTTCGAATTCGTGAGGGATTGGTGTTTGGAATAAGAAATATCCTACTTGAAGGTCAAACTTTCACTCAAAGACCAATTGATTTGATTAATCTTATTTTAAGAATACAACGACAGCTGTACCATGCAACTTTAATGATTGAAGGGAAAGTAGATGTAACAAAAGATCGTAATAGTGTCTTAAAGAAAGCGATAAGTAGGATTTTCGAAGCTTATTTCTATCTAGCCACTAACTTTCCAAATCTAAATCTTAACTCTTGTGATATTTTAGAAAGGGAACAACAATCTTATGCAAACGCATCACTTCAGGACGCAAACAATATTCTTCAGGAAGTCTTATATCACTTATCGCTTCAGAATAAAACCCTTTAATATTGCTTGTTTTTACAGATAAATACTGTATTATACAAGGAATACACACGCCTTCATCGTCTAATGGCTAGGACGCCATCTTATAAGGATGGAAATTTAGGTTCAACTCCTAAGGAAGGTTCTATAAAGCAATTTTATGCATAATAAAGTCATCTTAAACAGTCCTTGTTTACCTAAGAAAACCTTTCATTGTGGAAATGCTGTTAGCCAAATCATTTCTGAAATTATTTTTCTATATAATAAAAAGTTTAATAAAGACGATGTCTTTTATTATGTAAATGATGCATGGAATCTTCATGGTTTACCATTTGAAACTATGTATTTAAACCAGTTTGGAATTGAAGGTGATTATGAAAGTGTTAAGATGTTCGCAGAAAAGCACATAGCAAAAGCACAGGGTGAAAAGTCATTTTTTAGTGATTTAAATAGTGATAAATTTGTTCTTAGTCATTCAGATACGGATAATCATTTTGTTGAATATACTAAAGCTCTTTTTAAAAAGATGGTGGATTCAAAATTTATCAAATTGATTGACAATGAATACTTTTTAGATTTAAAGTCGGTTATAGAAAATAATTTAAATAGTCTTGATGATGTTAATGTATTTCCTGAACAGCATAAGAAAAATATAACTAATAATCTGGAAATGATTCATGAGGGATATCAACTTACCAAGTTAAGGATTTTTGCACCGAGAGTTAATATTGATGATACCGATTATGTCATTAACCCTATATTTCAATCATTTATATATCCTTTATATATAAGCCAAAAATATAAATTTGATTACCCTGTGTTTATACAAGTGACCTCTGCTTTTGGACTTAAGTGGCATTTTTTAAGGAATATTATTTCTCGCATGCTTACTGATAAATCACCGTGGCAAAATTTGATAGTGCATGGATATGTGCTTGGTCTAGATGGGAATAAAATGAGTAAACATGACAATAATGTGATCCAGCCCTCAGATTTATACAAAATAATTCCAGACAAAAGATTTGTACGAACTGTGTTAATCAAATCAATTTCAGATAATCGTATAAAACTACAAACTGAAATATCCATAGTTGAGTTTAAAAAGGTTGAAAAATATCTTAATTTGATCGCAGAGAATAATTTTAATATTAGCAATTCACAATCTGTAGAGAAGGAAATTAATCAAATTAAAGTTGATTTAAGTAAATTCAAAATTAAAAAAGCTTTTGATTCATATAATCTATTGATTAAAAAAGAGCTAGTTGAGAAAAATAGTGAACAATCAAAATACAGTGTAGAAATTAAAGAACTGTATGGTATTTTTTATGGATTAATGGAATAACCAAGAATTTCGTTAATCTCACTCATTTTCGTATGGTTTTTTATAAAAGATGCTTCTTCATCTGTTAATTCTCTTCTTGTAAGAGGTTTTATTGCTGTTTGTGCCATTCCTCTTGAGTCATAAGCTTGTGAATCTCCGTTAAACTTTGTAAATGAGTTATATTCTGAGTATGAATTATTAAAGGGTATGTCTATGTATTCACAAATTTCTTTCATTACTTTATCTGGATTAGCACAAAAATCTTCATATTTAAATATCTTGATATTATTTCTTTTAAGTTCAAGAATAAATTTTAATAAATACTCTAGATGACGATCTCCATTTTTGACTGGAGATTTTTCCATAGATAACCACACATCAACTGAATCTCTTACAAATGCAAAAAACTTGAAGTCTGTCTCATTTTTAAATTCTTCATAACTTAAAAGCTTATTAGGTGGTTCAAATGAATTGGAATTTTTGGGTACAAAATTAACAAATGACCAGTCTCTAATAATGAGATTAAAGTTGTCTTTTTTTGATAGTTGATGTAACTCTCTCAGACTTTCAGAAAATGAAGAGTTTTTCAACTGAATGTTATACCAACCTTTAGCTTGAGTTTGTATTGTACGTAATGAATCTATTTCGTTACCTGCACCCATTAATTGATTAACTTCGGACATAATGACAGTATCAGGTAGTGATCCTAGGCATCTATTAAGAAGCGTTCCTCCAGATCTGGCGTAACAAAACATTATACTTGTGTATTTCATAAATTTTTTAAAGATATATTGATATTCTAGTTTTTATTCATAGTCTAAATTCAAAAATAAGATTTTTTTAGTATACCATAAAGATGCGTGTTTAGGTTTTTGAGTATTAGCGTATAAAATGTTACATTTCTTAAATGCAACCCTCTCAACAAATACTCATCATCCACGGAGGAACAACTTATCCAACTCACGAAGAATATTTCACCGCCCTTCAAAACTTGAATCCAAAACTGGACAGAATGAAGCCAAAAAAAGATTGGAAAGATGGACTTCAGGAAAAACTCGGGAGTGATTTTGTGGTATATGCCCCGCAGATGCCAAATAAGCAAAATGCACAGTACAATGAATGGAAGATTTTCTTTGAAAAAGTTATGAATCTCCTGGATGGTAACGCAATTCTAATAGGTCACTCTATGGGCGGTATTTTTCTAGCAAAATATTTATCTGAAAATGAAATTAGCAAAAAGATACGAAAGACATTTCTTTTGTCTGCTCCTTTTAGTGATGAGGGTATGGTACATGAATCTTTGTGTTCATTTGTAAGAGAAGGGAATTTGAGTAACCTTGAAAGACAAGGAGGAGAATTGTATCTGTATCATAGTGAGGATGATATGGTTGTGCCTTTTGATCATGTGTTGAAGTATAAGAATGAATTAGCTGGAGCTGTGGTTCGGGAGTTTAAAGACAGGGGACATTTTAAGGTTGAGGAGATTGGTGAGTTGGTTGAGGATATAAAAAGTTAGTTTTATAAGTATGTTATCATTGATGTATGATATCAGACACACAACTCATCTCAGCTCGAGAACATATTTACAAAAAACTTCAAACTCTTTTTACTGGTAAAGCTGTAGAATCACATGTTTTTGGATCTGTTGCTCGAGGAACACCAGATGCATATAGTGATATCGATATCTGGTTCACCTTCAAAGATGAAGAGTATGACGAAATATATACTAATCGTTTTGCATACTATACAGAGATAGGAAGTATCATCAGTTCAACTGAAGCTCCTCAAAATGCACCGATAGGAGGCGTTCATACTGGACTACTTATAGGATCAGAAAATAATACAATTCTTACTGTTGTGGATATATATCTGTGTCCGCTATCTACCTCTTATATTACAGAAGAGGGTAGAAAATTATACGGAGTAGATGTGCCTATGGGTGTAGGAGGATTTAATCCGCAAAAGGTTCAGGTTGATGAAGATTATAGAATCAATTTTTTCACTGGGTTCATTTTCAGTACAATAAAAAAAGTGATTAGAAAGCAAAGTGATGCATATGATGCTGTGTTAAGAGAATATGCAAATTTAAAAGATAGGTACAATATTTCGGTTGAACCACTTATGTATAAAAAACAAGATATACATCTGCTAGAAGAGATTATGGATAATACAATAAAGGTGGCAAATGAAAAACAGAAGTATGCGATAGAGGTGATTAGAAAGTTTATGAGAACCGTAATACATTAGCTTAACGTATGTACAGAAAAGGAGTCTCGGCACTCATACAAAACAAAAACAATAAATTTCTTTTAGTAAACTTGAATTCTTTTGAAGAGAGATTTTTTGCTATTCCTGGAGGTGGAGTAGAAGAGGGTGAGAGTTTGGAAGATGCAGTATACAGAGAGATTGAGGAGGAGTTGGGTATATGTAAATACTCACTTGAATTTATCGGTAAAAATAATAAACCTCTGCAGTTTATGTTTAAGATACCCAAGATTAAAGAAGGGAAAGAGTATCTAGGTTCAGAGAGATATTTCTTCGGGTTTAGATTTATAGGTAGTGATGATGAGATTAAGCTTCAAGAGAGCGAGGTGAGAGCGTATAAGTGGGTTTCTTTTGATGAATTGGATAAATATTTACTGTTTGATGGGCAGTTAGAGGAGAGTGTGAGGGAGATTAGGGGGATATTTTCCTGAATTGGAATAAAAA
>JACCDV010131506.1_pt1 | contig 48282 bp, 55 predicted proteins | sample 7446131 | NCBI WGS metagenome assembly JACCDV01 (sample SAMN15323448, study PRJNA562643) | freshwater metagenome | isolation source: river surface water | place: USA:Blue River Watershed | collected 2017-08-17
ATCGAGGGTTCGAATCCCTCCCTCTCCGCCAGGACAACTTTTTATCGGCATGACCCGAGTGATAGCGAGCAAGCTGTGACCCGAGTGCCCAAAAAGTTGTAACAAAAAAGAACGATTTCGGTCGTTCTTTTTTGTTTGTTCTATTCCTCAATCATCGTTATCTTTTTGTCTTTGTAATTCAGTCTGCTTCGTAAGTTCGCGAGCAACTCTCGCTTGTCTGACGTACTTCCTTCTTTGAGAAGGTACTTCGCGTATTGTCTGATGTTCACGTCATCTTCCTCCACTAATCCGTGTCCACTTTTTCCATTCACTATCTTTTGTAGTTTATTGAACCTTCGTATTTCGTCTTCCAGCTTCTGTCTCATACCCAGCTCGTTGATATTTACTACATCGATGATTTTCAGAAGCTCATCAATCAATTCTTCCTCTCTTATGTATTTGTTCTTGCAGTTTCTGTCTCTCGCTCTACTACATCCGTAGTAAATGTAGTGTGCTGATGTTCCATCTTTGAGTGGCTTCCATTTCTCTTCGGCTGATATACCGCTCTGGCAGTATCCGCAGGTAAATAGTTTAGTAAAGGCGAATTCTTTGTTCTCTCGCACTATCTGGTCACGCTTCAGTTGTGCTTGAGCTTTTTCAAATAACTCTTGAGTGATGAGTGGCGTGTGTTTCCCTTGATACCAGTTTCCGCTTTCTCTCGGATACTCGAATGGTCCGTAGTAGAACGGATTGTCGAGCATGCGATACACACCACTCAACGTCAGTGGTTTATTTCCTCGCGTATGGAAGTTCAGCTCAAACTTCAGCCAGTTGTATATCTTTCTGCCTGAGTAGCGCTCGTACGCAACTTTCTCAAACATTTTCTTCACTATTGGTGCGCGTAATGTGTCCACTGCAATTTGGCACTTTTTATCCATCAGTTTTTGATTCAAATATCCAAGCGGTGCCACTCCAGGCCATAGCCCCATCTCCACTCTCGTTCGCAGTCCGCGCTTTACGTTGATGCCTCGGTTGTCGTTCTCCAGCTTCGCCTGACTTCCAAGAATCATCAGGAGAAATTTCTCACTCGGACTATTGGTGAATCTTTGTCCGAAGGTGCGGATCTCCACAAGTAGTTTTGCATCCATCAAGTCGACAATTTTCCCGAGGTCACCAGCATTTCTACTGATACGATCTGGTGCCCACGTCAGTATTCCGGTGAATTTTCCTTGTCGGATTTCTTCGATAATCTCGTTGAAGACTGGTCGCTGTCCCGTTTCTTTTGCCGAGTGTGATTCTCTCTTGATTTCGACGATCTCAAGACCCTCGCGTTCAGCAAGTTGAATCATCTCTTTAATCTGACTATCTATTGAGAGGATTTGCCGTTCCTCACTTTCGGTCGACTTTCTTGCGTAGAGGCAGTACTTAATTACAGGAGCTGGCTCAGCCTGCCTCACGCCGAGGTTAGTCCTTGATGTTGTTGTTTTTTCCATACAACACAAGGAATGACGCAACCCTCCCTAGGAGTCCAGAGCGTCCCAAGACCCCAGAAGTTGGTAACTAATCTCTCAGTTCTCCTTCTGCTGCTTCCTATTTTTCTTTGTTCAAAAATCTAGTTATACTGTTGGTAATGATTCTCCAGGCAACCGCAAAAACACTACTTCTTTTAGGGCTCACGGCCTTCCTGTTTCTTGGGTATTTCGGCATGTCGCATCAGGGCATGACCATGGGCCCAGATGGAACTATGGCGATGTCGAACTGTCCATTTATGTCGGGACAAGCTGTTGTCTGCAACATGAACCCTCTCGAACATATCGCGGCATGGCAGAGTATGTTCACAAGCACATTCCAGCAAAATGGCTCGACTTTGATTTTGTTGATGTTGGCCGCACTCGCACTTGCGCTTGTTTGGACTAGATCACGGTGGCCCACAGCTCAGAGGGCGCTTCGGCCGCTATTCCATATTGCGCGTAGAGAGACATATCTACCGCCCCCACTTCTACAGGAGCTTTTTTCAAACGGCATCTTAAATCCGAAGATTTTCTAACGACGTTTTTCTGCGACTGCACGGCTTGGTTGTGTGGTCTTTACTATTCGCAGTAACTAACGTCATTACATGGAAACCGAATCGAAAACGTTTAATCTCTCAACACCTGTGGCGATTGTTATCGCCGGGGCCTTCATTGCCGCCGCACTGTTCTTCGGCATGCGAGGGACCCCCTCGGCTGGCTCATTGCCCCAACAACCACAGGCGGTCGCACAACAAACCGGAGACCTCGAGGCCATGAAGCCCATTACGAGCGACGATCATATTCGTGGCGACGCCAACGCACCGGTGAAAATCGTCGAGTATTCGGATACTGAATGTCCGTTCTGCAAACGATTCCATTCGACTATGCAACAGGTCATGGATGAATACGGAAAGGACGGGAAAGTTGCATGGGTTTATCGACACTTTCCGCTTGATCAGCTTCACCCGAAAGCCCGCAAAGAATCTGAAGCAACTGAATGTGCCGCGGAGCTCGGTGGCAATGACAAGTTCTGGGCATACCTTGATCGTCTGATGGAAGTTACTCCCGCAAACAACGGTCTTGACCCGGCAGAACTTCCCAAAATCGCAGAGTATGTGGGGCTTGATACGGCAAAATTCAACGCATGCCTCTCAAGCGGTAAGTATGCGAAGAAAATCGAGGAGCACGTGCAAAACGCGGTTGCGACCGGCGGCAATGGTACGCCTTGGAGCATTGTTGTCTCAAAAAGCGGCAAGAAATATCCACTCTCGGGCGCTCAGCCTTATGAGGCAGTGAAGCAGCTCATCGAAATCGCGCTTAAGGAGAAGTAACTGATATGCGAGCCGTACTCAAAACATTGAAAACGCCGCGCTCGCTCCTGATTATTGCCAGCGTTGCTGCGCTTGTCTTTGTGTTTTCAGTATGGCTTCCGAACCTACGCCTCATATCCATTGTAGCGATGAGCGATGCATCGCTCATAGATAAGATCGCACTCCCCATATCGCTTCTCTCATCTATCGCGACAAACTTCACGGTGCTCTCCGCAATCAGCACGATTGCGATTGCGGCACTGGCAGGAATAAATATCGCACTCATCGCTGAACTCGCACGTACAGGACGGGTGTTCGCAAGGGGTGCGGCCGCCGGAGCATCGGGGATTATCTCGGGGACTCTTGGTATGGGTTGTGCAGCGTGCGGCTCCTTGTTCCTAACGGCGCTTGCCGGGACAGCAATCGGAACAGGTGCTCTCGCATTCCTTCCGCTTGGCGGTGGAGAATTCGGGATTATTGGCGTGCTTCTGTTGGGATATGCAACGTACCTATTATCGAAACAAATTACTCAAACAACGTGTGAAATAATTACTCACTAAAAATCCATTCTATGGAATTACTCGCATACCTCTGGCAGTATATCGTTGAAACCATTGGACTCTTCATCGCGTACGCATTTGCGGCGATCTTTATCGTTCTCGTGCTTCGCCGCTTTCACTCGTGGAAGATCACCGTCGCACTTGCTGCGATCTTCATCGGCGTGTCACTGGCGTTTTACGTGCCCAACGGTCTCCCGAACGCTCTCCAGTATCCGTTCTCCTTGAAGACGTTCGGTCCAAGCGAGGGACCTGTCCTCCCATTCTCGAACGTATGGCAGTTCTTCAAAAACTTCAAGAATTTTGAACGCATACAAAACATCGCTCGCGATCCGAACGATGTACCGCCAGCGATACAGCGCACGGGCCCAAATGAGGTCAAGATAGAGCTTGTCACCAAAGAAGTCATCGCCGAAATGGCACCTGGCGTGACATTCAATTACTGGACCTTTAACGGCACGGTGCCGGGTCCGATGCTTCGCGTCAGAGAGGGTGATATGGTCGAGCTGACCTTGAAAAATGACCCGACCAGTCTCCACATGCACAACATAGATTTGCATGCGGTAAATGGGCCTGGCGGCGGTGCTGCGGCGACGAACGTCATGCCTGGCGAGTCCAAAACATTTCGCTTCAAAGCGCTCAATCCCGGCATCTATGTGTATCACTGCGCGCACCCCAATGTACCGAGCCACATGACACACGGTCTTTACGGACTCATCCTTGTCGAGCCAAAAGAAGGGCTACCACCGGTGGACAAGGAATTCTACGTTATGCAAGGAGAGTTCTACAGTTCGGGAGCGTTGGGAAGGAAAGGACTCCAACTCTTTGACGCACAGGCAATGCTCGACGGGAAGCCACAATACATCGTATTCAATGGAAAGACCGGCGCACTGGTCGACAATATGACCGCAAACATGGGAGACACCGTCCGCATCTACGTCGGAAACGGCGGTGTTAATCTTATCTCCAACTTCCATGTGATTGGTGAGATCTTCGACCGCGTGTACCGAGAGGGAGACCTCATGAGCCCACCCGCGCGAAGCGTACAGACGACGCTTGTTCCCGCAGGCGGTGCTGTGGCTGTCGAGTTCAAAGTTGATTATCCCGGAAATTACGCGCTCGTCGATCATGCGCTTGCGCGCCTTGATAGGGGTGCGTGGGGTGTGCTTAAGGTTGAAGGAGAGGCCGATCCAACTGTTTTCGACGGTGTTATTGAAAGCGGTGGAGGTCATTAAAAACATCAAAAGTAAAACGGTATGAAAAAATCATATATCTGGTGGGGTTTGGGAGCGGTGGTCATTATCGGTCTACTTCTCTCTGGCAAATTCTTAGGAGGAGGTTCTACTCCTGCCTCTACGGTGATGAATGAAGAAGCAAAGAGCATCCTCGCGATCGTTGCAGACGATCACAGCAAGGGAAACCCAGACGCGAAAGTGACACTCGTCGAATACCTCGATTTCGAATGCGAGGCGTGCGGAGCGTATTATCCGCTCATCAAACAGCTCGCGACGGAATTCCCGAACGACCTCCGCGTCATCACGCGCTACTTCCCACTGCCCGGGCACAAGAACAGTATGACAGCGGCACTAGCGGTCGAAGCAGCTTCAAAGCAAGGCAAATATTGGGAGATGCATGACATCTTGTTTGAGAATCAGGAGACATGGGGCAACAAGCAACTGCTGACGCCGCAAGTATTCGAGGAATATGCAAAACAAATCGGGCTCAATATGGAGAAATTCAAGGCGGATGTCGAAGATCCTGCGACTCGTGCGCGCGTACAGCGCGATTTCGATGCGAGCCAGAAGCTCGGGAACGACAGTACGCCGTCCTTGTTCGTAAACGGAACCAAGATCAAGAACCCGCAAAGCTATGAGGCCTTCAAAGCACTGATACAGTCGGAAATTGACAGGACTTCGTCGAATCAATAGGTATGACGTTAGAACTATATTCGACAATCCTCGTTGCCGGTTCGATCGCGATGTTCGCGGCGCTTATTGGAGCATGTGTCATGTATGCTTTCTTCCGCACTGTGCGGGAGAAACTGCGACAGGTGCGTTATGAACGCTACATCGCCGCACTTGCAGCTGTCTCCATTCTCTCGATAGCGGGTTCGCTTATATACCAACTTGTCTACATGACCCCAGTCTGCGAGCTGTGCTGGTGGCAACGGATATTCCTGTATCCAATCTCTGTCATAACGCTTGTTGCGCTGTGGTACAAGACGCGCGAAACGCATGTGATGGTCGCCATCCTCTCGGCATTCGGCCTCTTCTACGCGCTCTACCATTACTACTATCATTTCCAAGGATTCGTGCTCGGCAATACACTGACGCTGCCATGTTCATACGGCGGACTCATGCCAGCGTGCACCGATTCGCCGATCCTCATCTTCGGATTTGCCACGATTCCATTCATGGGCATCATGGTATTCGGGAGCTTGCTTGTCCTGTGCGGCCTTGCCTATGCCACGCTGCGAAAGGATGTGGTCATTACAACTAATTAAAAATTATGGAAAACACAACGCCAGAAAATAATACCGCTTCGCAGGAGAACAAAAGTTACGTCAACGTGAAATTCAAAAAGCCCAAGCCGCTCACGATGGCGATCGGTGGCGCAGTAATTCTTATCATTGTGGCATTATTCTTTGCCAAAGGCATCTTTGTGGCCGCGACCGTAAACGGCAGTCCGATCAGCCGACTGTCCGTCATTGCCGAACTTGAAAAGCAAGGAGGCAAACAGGCTCTGGAGGCAATCATCGATAAGAAGCTTATCGAGACCGAACTCAATAAGCAGAAAATTACTGCAACAAAAGAGGAGGTTGACGCAGAAATAGAGAAAATAAAGACTCAAGTCACCGCACAAGGCGGAACGCTCGAAATGGCGCTTGCCCAGCAAGGCATGACTGAAGAGAAGCTTCGTGAGCAGATTACCATTCAGAAGAAGCTCGAAAAACTTCTTGCTGACAAGGTTGCCGTAACCGAAGCAGAAATAGATACCTACATCAAAGATTCAAAAGCCACTCCTCCAAAAGACGTGAAGATGGAGGATTTCAGAAAGCAGATTGGCGACCGGCTAAAACAGCAAAAATTCCAGACCGAAGCACAGCAGTGGGTATCTGATCTAACAGCGAATGCAAAGATCAAATACTACGTTACTTATTAAAATATATGCATAACCACTCTGACAAAGTAGAGCCGAAAAAAGTTGCCATCACGGTGGTACTGTTTATTTTGCTAATCGGTTATGCATATATCACTCGAAACGACAGGAACGGCACTAAGAAAGCAGTGCAAGAACCATCGGCAACGACTACACTTATTACGAATTAATAAAACAAATTATATGAACCTCAAAAAAGCGATACAAGCATTAAAGGATCACGCTCAGGAAGAAATCAGAATCCATCAAGAAATAATAGAAGAAGCTGGCGGTGGCGTGAAGCATCTCGCCGAAAAGCATCTTGCTGACACCATAGAAATTCACAAGAGATTCTGGAAAGACTTAAAGAAGTCTTGGAAAAACAAATAAATGTATGTCGTCAAAATGTTGTGATCCAACTGAAGAATCTGTGATAGAAAAGAAGCCGATAAACTGGCGCACAATTGCGACCGTCATTTCAGGCATCGGTACTGTTGTCGGTTTTCTGCTCTCATACGCAGGAGTCGCAGAAAATATCACAAACATACTTTTCCTCACGGCAATTATTGTCGGCGGAATCTTTGTTGTAAAAGAGGCGTTTGAGGGACTCACTAAAAAGAAGTTTCTTAATATTGAATTCCTAGTCGTAGTCGCCTCCATCGGTGCCCTGTATCTCGGCCAGCTCGGTGAAGCGTCAGCGGTCGTATTTTTCTTCTCCCTTGCGGAGGCCTTTGAAAGCTTCGGCAAGAAGCGTTCGCGCAAAGCCCTCGAGGAATTGATAAGCAATAATCCAAAACAGGCAACGCTTAAAGACGGGTCTACCGTAGAAATCGATGCAGTAGCTTTGAATTCAATTGTGATAGTTAAGCCCGGCGATCTTATACCTCTCGACGGAGTCATTGTCGTGGGAACAAGCGCCATCAATGAGGCATCGATCACCGGCGAGTCGCTTCCAAAAGACAAGATCGTTGGAGATGCGGTATATGCCGGAACGATCAATATTAATGGCTACCTTGAGATCAAAGTCACGAAAGCGAGTAAGGATTCAACTATTTCCAAAATCGTACAGTTGGTATCAAGTGCTCAAAAATCCAAAACTCAAGCTGAAGAATTTATCAGCACATTTGCGAAATACTACACACCGGGGATTGCTATCGTCGCTCTCTTTATTGTAGCGATACCTGTGCTTTTCTTTAGCGGTGAATTTTCCGTCTGGCTTGAACGAGCCATTACTCTTTTAGTCATCGCATGCCCATGTGCTCTCGTTATCGCTACTCCGGTTACTGTCACCGCGGCTCTCGGAGGAGCATCAAAGAAAGGGATGCTCATTAAAGGCGGCAAATTCTTGGAGCTTTTAGGCAAAGTAAAAGCGATTGCATTCGATAAGACAGGGACTCTCACTATTGGCAAACCCATAGTGACTGATGTGATTACTTTCAATGGTTTTACCGAACAGCAGTTACTTGAAGATGTTGCCGGTATGGAATCGTTCTCAACACATCCGCTTGCCGAAGCCGTTACCGAGTATGCGAAGAAGAAAGGCATTACTCCGCACCAGATGGAGTCCTATCAGAATGTTCCTGGCAAAGGAGGAAAGGCCATATGCAAAGTTTGTGATGATCTTGAGCACTGCGTTGGCAACCTCAAGATGATGGATGCTCACAACGTGTCTGTTGGCGAAGTATCAAAGCAGGCCGAAAAGCTTGAAATGGAGGGAAAGACCGTCGTGCTTGTGAGCGAGAAAGACAAGCTTATGGGAATGATTGGCATTTCAGATACGGTGCGAGAGACTTCAGCACAAACGGTAAAGAAATTGCTGGGAAGCAATGTAGCTCCTGCGATGCTCACCGGAGACAATGTGCATAGTGCATCCTACATCGCAAAGTCACTTGGCATTCAAAATGTTTTTGCCGGCCTCTTGCCTGAAGAAAAAGTCGAGAAGATCAAGGAACTCAAAAGTAAGTATGGAGTGGTGGCAATGGTCGGCGACGGCGTAAACGACGCACCGGCTCTTGCACTGTCCGATGTGGGCATCGCAATGGGAAGCAAAGGCACGGACATCGCTCTTGAAACGGCGGACATGGTGCTTATGAGCGACCGTATTGAGCTGATCCCAGAGGTGATTCGTCTTGGGCAAAGAACGCTTGGAACGGTAAAGGTAAACATCGCTCTGGCAGTCGGATCAAAACTTATTTTCGTGGTTCTTGCAGTCCTTGGAATGGCACATCTTGGCGTTGCTATCGCTACCGACACCGGTGTTGCGATCCTTGTGATTCTGAACGGACTGAGGTTGTTTAAATAGAGGGTTTAAATATTTGTCATTTTAGTCCATAAAAATATGGCTCCTTTTTTGGTTGAAATGGGGGGATCGTTTTTGTTAAAATGAAAGTTCCCATGCGAAAAATAACACTGTTTGCCCTTACGGGCGTTTTTGTTGCAACTTTAGTCACAATCAGCTTTAAGACCCAAAGTATAGAGGTAACGAACATCACGCCGATCGTATCAGCAAAGTCGATCAGTGATCTTCCAAAGGGTGCTGTAAAAGAATACGAAATCCAACCCGGCGACACGTTCGTTGATGTATTGACGGATCAGGGTGTCCCGTATACCGAAGCTTTTTCTATCCTGGAATCAGCCAAAAATGTTTTTGATTTTACTAAGATCGGTGCTGGAAGGCTTCTCAAGCTCGTATTCGTAAATGAAGCATTCGCGGCAATAGAATATCAGATCGACAGCGATAGTGTCGTTCATGTCAAAAAAGAGTCCGACGCTTTTGACGTAAGAAAAGAAGAAATTCCATATGAAGTGAAGAAGGTCGTTGCAAAAGGCACGATCACTAATTCACTCTTTTTAGCCGCCGAGAACGCTGGCATGGAGGATAAAGTCACTCTGGAGCTTGCGGACGTTTTCTCAAGCGACATCGATTTTGCAACCGACGTTCGGGAGGGAGACTCCTTTTCTGTTGTCTATGAAAAACGATCCTTAGATGGCGAAGATGCCGGTGCCGGCAAGGTATTGGCCGCAAAATTCACTAATAGAGGTACAACATACACGGCATTTCGTTATAACGACAAATTTTACGATGCCGGGGGAAATTCCATTGCTCGGCAATTCCTCAAATCTCCGCTCAATTACGCTCGTATAAGCTCTGGATACAGTTACAAGCGTACCAACCCGGTCACCAAACAAGTCACTCCTCATCGTGCGATCGATTACGCGGCCGATGCCGGAACTCCTGTTATCGCTACTGCTGATGGCAAAGTCACTATGGCTGGCACAAAGGGTGGTTTAGGAATCACTGTAGAAATAAAACATGGAAGTTACCTAACCCAGTACGCTCACCTCTCTAAGATTGCTAAAGATGTTAAAAATGGAAGCATGGTCACTCAAGGCGATGTTATTGGCTATGTGGGATCAACCGGTATTTCAACCGGCCCCCATCTGCAATATGCAATGTTTGAAGATGGCAATCCTATAAATCCCCAAACTACAGATTCCCCTCGAGGAGGGTCTCTGTCTGACTCTGAAAAAGAATCTTTCGCAAGTGTAAAAAATAAATTAGGAGGTTTGCTGCAATAAGTAAACCTAAATACACGCAGTAGGTACTTGACCACTATACCCCACGGGGGTATAGTGGTCGTATGAAAGCAGATATTAAACGAAAAGCGTTACGACGTTTAAGCCTTATCCGCGGGCAGATCGAGGGAGTGCGAAAGATGGTCGATGACGAGCGCTATTGTATTGATATCATCACGCAATCAAGCGCTGTTAAAGAAGCTCTTTCCGGGGTTGAAGATTTGCTTCTGGAGAACCATCTCTCGACTCACGTTATAGAGCAGATCAAGTCAGGCAAAAACAAGCAGGCCATCGCCGAGATTCTGAAAGTCTACCGGCGTGCGCAGAGAAAAAAATAATATGCAAAACGATGGAGCCAAAACCAATTGGTATGTGATAACTGGCGGACCGAGCTCGGGTAAAACGACGACGGTCAACTTGCTGAAAGATCGTGGGTACACAACGACTATCGAGCACGCACGTCATTTTATCGACACGCAGAAAGTCACCGGAAAAACGGTCGAAGAGATCAGAAACAATCAGCTTACCTTCCAACGAGGCATCCTCGATATGCAGCTTGAACAAGAGCAGTCGCTTTCGCACGACGATGTTGTCTTTCTTGACCGGGCGATACCGGATGCGCTCGCATACTATCGTTTTCTTAACCTTCCCACAGACGAGAAGCTACAGGAAGCGATACAGACACATGTGTATAAAAAAGTATTCATCCTTGATCCGCTTCCGCTCGTTTCTGATTACGCTCGCACCGAAGACGGGCCAGCACAAAAGAAGATCCATGCATTGCTTACAGAAGTGTATGAGTCGCTACCGTATCCTGTGGTGCACGTGCCGGTTCTGCCACCCGAGGAACGCGTCGATTTCATCTTGAAGAACATCTAAAGAGCTATGACGAATACCACCCAGCAAAAAGAAGTAAAGATCATAAAGGCCTCGGGTGAGACCGAAACCTTTGCCGAGTCAAAACTACGCAATTCACTCAAAAAAGCCGGTGCCTCGGAAGTGGCTATCGACACTGTTGTAAAGGACATCATCGGCAGACTCCACGATGGCATGACGACGAAGGATATTTACTCTCGCGCATTTGCGTATCTTCGTCGCAAAGAACGCCCGACCGCGGGCCGCTATCATCTGAAAATGGCGCTCTTGGAATTAGGCCCTACCGGCAGACCTTTTGAGCGCTTCGTGGGCGAGCTTTTGAAATCCGAAGGTTTTGATGTGGAGGTCGCCCGAATTGTGCCGGGTGTATGCGTTAAACATGAGGTCGATGTGATTGGCACTAAAGGCGATCGGCACATTATGGTGGAGTGTAAGTTCCATAACCAGCCGGGCCTGCGCTCCGACGTAAAGATCTCTTTATACGTGCAGGCACGCTTTGAAGACGTGGAGCGTCAATGGAAGAAACAGCCGCAACACGGGGAGAAATTCCATGAGGTGTGGCTCGTCACGAACACGAAGCTCACCTCCGACGCGACCGATTATGCAAAATGCGTTGGCATGCACGCCATCGGTTGGAACTATCCGACCCCGGGTAATTTGCAGGAATTGATTGAGCAGCATAACCTCCACCCGCTTACCTGTCTTACCCTACTCAATCGTTTACAAAAACAAGAATTGTTAAAAGAAGGGCTTATTTTGTGCAAAGATGTTTTGAATAATCAGGATACGCTGCGAAAAATAGTTGGAAATCCTAAACGCGCAGACGAAGTAGTAAAAGAGGCGCAGGAACTACTTAAAATCATATGAACAATCATAAATCACACGAAAATTCAGGGACAGTGTTCACCTGCCCCATGCATCCGGAGGTGGTGAAAAGCGCGCCGGGCAAATGTCCGGGTTGCGGCATGGATTTGATTCCGGTTTCCGCAAAGCCTCAAAAAGAAAAACATGCGCACGGAGAGCACGAGTCGCATGATTTCTCCAAAGTGAGCCACATGGATCACGAGTCTTCGATGACAAATCCGCAGATGGCGAAGCAGATGGAGGCCGACATGCGTCGCCGCTTCTGGATATCGCTTATTCTCTCGATCCCTATTTTTCTCTATTCACCAGTCGGTATAAACTTTTTTGGACTCAATCTTCCAGCACCGATTCCAGTAAGTTGGATTCTTCTCATACTGACGACGCCGATCGTCTTTTGGACTGGTTCGATATTCATCACCGGCACGTACTATTCGCTCAAAGCTCGCGTTTTGAATATGTCGGTCCTCATTGCGACCGGCGTTCTAGCGGCGTACCTCTTTAGCGTACTTCTCACGTTCATTCAGCCAGAAAGCGAAACATTCTATGAAGCGGCAGCGCTACTCGTCACGTTTGTGCTCTTTGGCCATTGGATGGAGATGAAATCACGTCGCGGCACATCAGATTCGCTCCGCGCTTTATTTGACCTTGTGCCTCCGAAAGCGACGGTCATCCGTAACGGAAAAGAAGTGTCCATCCCAAGCGCGGAAATAGTGCAGGGCGACGTTGTCCTCCTGCGCCCCGGTGACAAGGTACCGGTGGACGGCGAAGTCTCCGAAGGAGAAAGCTCGATAGACGAATCGTTGGTCACTGGCGAATCTATACCTGTATCCAAAAAGACTGGCGATAAGGTAGTCGGTGGCTCGGTCAATCTCACAGGCGCAGTACGATTCAAAGCAACGAAAGTCGGCTCGGACACTGTACTCGCACAGATCATCAAAATGGTCGAGACCGCGCAAAACTCTAAAGCACCCGGCCAACGCATCGCCGACCTCTGGGCTGGGCGGCTCGTCATTGTCGCAGTCGGCTCCGGTGTTGCGGCATTCATTGGCTGGTACTTCTTTGGTGATGCAGGCCTACTCGGAGCGCTCACTTTTGCGGTTTCGACCGTCGTTATTGCCTGCCCTGATGCTTTGGGGCTTGCCACGCCGACCGCAGTTGCCGTAGGTACCGGCCTCGGCGCAAAGCACAACATTCTCATCAAAGATGCGGCGACACTTGAGAACACTTCCAAACTTACGGCTATCGTGCTCGACAAGACTGGCACGCTGACCGAAGGAAAACCGAAGGTCACTGAAGTAGTGTCATCCGCTCCCTACACAACAGAAGACGTACTTAGTTACGCTTCCGCAGTCGAGCGCAGCTCCAATCACCCAATCAGTCTCGCGATAATCGAAGAAGCAGAGAAACAGAACATACCGACCGAGAAAAAGATTGAGAAATTCGAATCGATAGGCGGACACGGAGTTCGTGCACTTGCGGACGGCAAGGATGTCATCGCGGGAACCGAGCGCCTAATGAAGCAAAGTGGCATTGACCTTACACCACTTCAAAAAGAAATTGACCGGCTCTTGAATACAGGGAATACCATCAGCATCGTGGCAATTGACGGGAAAGTCGCAGGAGCGATTGGAGTTGCTGACACCGTGCGCGACTCTGCAAAGAAAACAATTGCAAAACTCAAAGAAATGGGCTTAGAAGTGGTCATGATAACCGGCGACCACGAACAAGTGGCGAAGGCCATTTCAGCCAACCTCGGCATCGACCGCTATTTCGCGCAAGTGCTGCCGGAAGAAAAAGCGAAATATGTGAAGAAACTACAAGACGAAGGAAAATTTGTTGCGATGGTCGGCGACGGTATTAATGACGCTCCCGCTTTAGCGCAATCCGACATCGGTATCGCCATCGGCGCAGGTACCGATGTGGCGATAGAAACAGGAAACATCGTGCTTATGAAGTCAGACCCGTACGACATCGTCGCGGCATTGCGTTTGAGCAAAGCGACGGTTACGAAAATGAAGCAAAATCTCTTTTGGGCAGCTATCTACAACGTGCTCGCTATCCCCGTTGCCGCCGGTGTCTTTTATACATCGCTTGGCTGGTCGCTGCGTCCTGAAATCGCGGCACTCCTCATGTCCGCGTCGTCGATTATCGTCGCCACAAACGCGGTACTATTAAAGCGAGTTGAGCCGCGTTTGAACGAGTAAGCATGCTTGGTCGATGCACCTATTACCAACATTACAAATTAAATTAAATACATAATTAATAAATACTTTATGAAGCCATCAAAATTAATGCATGTTGCGAGTATTATTACGGGACTCGTCGGAGTTGTCGTTTTCCTCATTACCGTGTTTGGAAGTGCTGATGCAACATTCGGCATCTCAAAAGCGGACGCGCTTGCGTGCAGCGCCATTCTCATTCTCATTGCTACGTGGACGCAGATCGCCACCATTCACCACATGATGCTCGAGAAGAGCGGTCAGATCATTTAGCTGGATTATTGTGCCGCCAGACCCTATAATCGCCTTATGAGCGCCAAGAAAACACTTCTCGTGAGTCTACTCATCACCTTCATGTTCGTGGGAGGTTTTGGCGTGTTCCATTTTGGGATGGATATGGACATGGAGGGCGGAATGTCTGGCTGCCCGTTTATGGGTATGACGGCGATTTGCGAGATGACCCCCTATGAGCACATATCCGAATGGCAAGCTGCGTTCACGACACTGCCCCATACCAATACTCTGACGCTGCTCCTCATCTCTCTTCTCGCACTTTTCATTAGTCTTGCGTGGCTCGGGAGAATTCCCATACGACCCCCTCTTTCATTAGCACCGCCAGTTCGGTATACGCAAAGAGAAGAAAAACCCATTGTAAATCTGCTCCAAGAGTTGTTTTCAAGCGGCATACTTAACCCAAAATTGTTTTAGTAGGTTTCTTTGCTGCGGTGTATCCAGCCGCAGGCTTTTTCTCTGTTCGTGAATGTATTCACACCTACTAAAAACAAAATATGAACAAACTATATCTACTGGGGGCTGTGGCGCTCGTTGTCGTCGGAATAACTACCGCCACTATTGGCGGACTGAAGCCTGTAGAAAAGTCCGCGACAACATCTCCCGCTTCGAAAATCTACGTGGCGCTTGAAGGAGAGGGCGCTATAGCCGTTCTCGACGGCGAGCGTAACGAAGTCATAAAAACAATATCGCTCACCGACGAGCGAACTGGCACCATGTATATGGCACACAATGCGCAAGCCTCAGAGGGCGGTGGCGTTGTATGGGTTACCGCTAATGTCATGGAAGGAATGGGGAAACAAAGTTTTCGACTGATCCCCGTTGCTTACGCTTCTGAAGGACATGGGGACAACGAAACGGTGAGCGACCAGCTCATTGCCATCGACCCGGAAACCGACGAGATACTCCGCCGGATTCCTATGGGAGTTAACCAGCATCTCGCGCACGTGGTGGCGTCACCCAAAGGGGACACCGTCTTTGTTGCCGCGCAGGAGGCGGACAAGCTTTATGTGCTTGATGGTAAAACGATGACTGTGACGCGAAGCATCGACCTCCCCAAAGGTAGTGGGCCGCACGGTATGCGACTCTCGCCCGACGGCAATACGATCTATGCCGCGTTCATGGGTGGCAAAGCGCTCGGTGTCGTCGACGTGCGCTCAGGAAATGTCGAACAGAAAACACTTGATGGTGCGGCGGTGCAGACGGCAGTTGCGCCGGATGGATCGTGGGTGGCGGTCTCCGTGTATGACTCGAAGAGCGTTGCGCTCTACGAACCCTCAACAAAGTCGCTCTCGTATGTCCGCTTGCCGGAAGAGTCGCAAGGTCCCGTGCAACTCTATCCGACCGGCGACTCGCAGTTCCTCTATGTAGCTGATCAAGGCGTGCTGAACGGTCGGAGCGCAAGCAACAAACTCTATAAAATCGCTATAGATGCGCTCTCCGTGGTAGAGGCCGTCGAAGCCGGTCTGGCACCGCATGGCGTTGTTCTGAACAACAGCGGCGACCGCGCGTATGTAACTAACCTCAAAGGGAATTCCGTATCCGTGATCGATACGAAAGGCGGCACGGAGATCGTCGAAGTGCTTGTGGGGCGAGAACCCAACGGCATAACGGTGTGGGAAGGGTCTTCGCTCAAAGCGGCTGCAACGCCGCTTACCGGAGCGAGCATGACCGTGTACAAATCGCCAACCTGCGGATGCTGCGGCAACTATATCGCGGAATTGCGACGACAGGGGGTAGAGGTTGCGGTCAAAGAACTCTCCGACAAGGATCTCGACCAAAAGAAACAAGAGCTTAGGGTCAGTACCGAATTGAAAAGTTGCCACACAACCGTCATGGACGGGTATGTCATAGAGGGGCATGTGCCTGTCGAAGCTGTCACGAGATTGCGCACGGAACGTCCCGATATAGAAGGGATCGCGCTTCCCGGGATGCCTGCCGGCTCTCCGGGCATGTCAGGAATTAAGGTCGGTTCATTCGCAGTGCAAACACTTGATGGCAAATTATTCGGTAACTACTAACATGGAGAACAAGATCAACCTATGACTAAAAAATACTTCAACATCGCAGTTGCGGTTGCTCTCATCGCGGGAGGCTTTGCAGCTTTGAGCTGGCTGTTTTTTCCGCTTGGGAAACAGGTGCCAAGCGTGCGGGCAAGCGAGGTTGTCGAGCTCAAAGATGGCGATACATACACGCTCACGGCAGGCTTTGTAGAGAAAGACATTGAGGGGAAGAAGTATCGCATGCTCGCCTATAACGGCACGATTCCGGGGCCGATGTTCAAGGTTGCGCAAGGAGCCGAGGTGACGCTCAACTTCAAAAATGATACCGACATCGAGACGACACTCCACTCGCATGGACTCCGGCTCGATAACCGCTCCGACGGCACGCCGCCCTTAACGCAAGAGCCCATACCGCCGGGTGGTTCGTTCACCTACATGATCAAATTCCCCGACGCAGGAATGTATTGGTACCATCCGCATGTGCGCGAAGATTATGGGCAGGAACTCGGCCTCTACGGCAACTATCTCGTGACACCGAGCGACGAGGGGTACTGGAATGCCGTTAACCGCGAGATTCCACTCTTTCTTGATGACATCCTGATAGAAGACGGGAGAATCAATCTGAGCAAGGAGGAGGCCGATCGCACGCTCATGGGCCGCTTCGGCAACATCATGCTCGTGAATGGCGAGCCCGGGTATGCGCTTACGGCGAAGAAGGGAGAGCTTATCCGCTTCTTTGTCACGAATGCCGCGAACACGCGGACCTTCAACTTCGCGATTAAGGGTGCCAAAATGAAGCTCGTGGGCGGCGACGGGGGCGCAACCGAGCGCGAGGAGTGGAAAGAGAGTGTCATTCTCGGTCCGTCTGAGCGAGCCATCGTCGAGGTGCTGTTCGACAAGCCAGGCACGTATGCACTAGAGAACAAGACTCCAAACCAAAGCTATCCGCTCGGCTCGGTCGTGGTCGCAAATGAAGCGGCCGAGCCCTCGTATGCGAGCGTCTTCGAGACACTCCGCACGAACGGTGCGGCAATCGCAAGCATTGACCCATACCGAACATACTTTGACCGCCCTATAGACAAGCGGCTCTCGCTCTCGATCGACATGATGGGAGGCATGATGAGTAATGCAGGCGGCCATATGATGCCGGACGGCACGCAGATGCCCGGTATGGGCGACATGATGGCCACCGTGCCAAAGGATGGTATCGAATGGGACGACAGCGATATGCGGATGATGAACGAGATGGCCACAAGAGCGCAGACGAAGTGGAAAATCGTTGATGAAGGTACCGGCAAAGCGAACATGGATATCGATTGGAGTTTCAAGGTAGGCGATGTCGTCAAAATCCGTATCACGAACGACGCAAATTCTGCTCATCCGATGCAGCACCCGGTTCACTTTCATGGACAGCAATTCCTGGTGCTCAACCAGGATGGAGTCAACAACTCCAACCTTGTCTGGAAAGACACGGTACTCGTGCCTGCGGGGCAGTACGTCGATATCTTACTTGTTGCTTCGAACCCCGGAGATTGGATGGCGCACTGCCACATCGCCGAGCACCTGGAAGCAGGCATGATGATGAAGTTCAAAGTAGAATAATTAAATGACCAAACTGAAAGTTTGCAAAAAGTGCCACGGTACCAAACAGTACATGTATGACGATCAACACATACAGAAGTGTGATGCTTGCTGCACTCATTCAGATGGCTGGGAAAAATTAGAGAATCATTATGGGGGAAACAATGGAAAATATTCTTGTAGAAATGGGTGTGGAACGATAGTTGATGAGCCCTCAATCGGTGACGAGGAAGGTCTTATGGAACAAATAAAAGAAGCACTTGCCGATGTTCTCGGTCGTAATCCGACACATCAGGAGATTTTGCGTGCCCACGCAGGTTTTAAGCGCATGGCGTTTATCATGTACGAACACGTACGGAAACAGCAAAAAGGGCCTGGCGATAAACCTGTCTCATAAAAAGACTAAACTTACCTTCCGCCTAAAAATCGACTAGATCGTTCACGCGCATTCCAAGTGCTCGTGCGATCTTTTGCATATTTGTGAGAGTTATGTTTTTCTCTGCTCGCTCAATCATGCCTATGTACGTTCGGTGTACACCTGCAAGCTGCCCCAACCTCTCTTGAGAAATGTCCTGCTTCATACGCTCCTCGCGGACGCGCTTACCGAATTGTCGCAAAATTTGCTTATTCATACCTACACCAATGAGTGTAGGTAGACGCTAACTTTGGTTCTACATACTATAGTTAGCGCACTGAATACGCACTAAGTCCAGACTGTTGGCAACTCGTCCTCAGCCCCTTCGCAAGAGCTATAATCTATGCTAACTATAGTATGCACTACCCGATAATGCAGAAATCGTTTATATGAGTCAGACACGCGTAATAGCAGCACTAATCGCAATAACTATCCTTCTCGGAGGTGGCATATATTGGTGGTCCAGCAGTTCTCAAAAGACCCTTACTAATCAAACCAATGAATCCGGAATCGTCGTAAGCGACACGCAGCCAGGTGGCACCACCGATATGCCCGAATCTTCAGAAAAAGGTGAGCTGACCGCTGTTGAACAGTTGACCGTTTCCGCCTTTGCCACAAAAGTAGAGCGATACACACAGCAGCGTGATTTTGCGAAACTGTACGATCTCGTCTGCCCGCAAGATAGAGCCGGAGCAACAAAAACTGAATACGTAAAAGCACTCACCAATGTGTGGGGTGCAAATCGCATTACCAGCTTTGAGATTAAAAGTGTTCTGGAAGAAGATAACGGTGCAACCGTTCAGCTAGTAGAAAATACTTCGGGTGGCGAAAGCGAGACCCAACTCATGACACTCGAAAAGTCAGGGTCCGGCTGGTGCTTCCGCTCGAACATTACCAACGTCATTTCACAGGTAAAGAACTTTCAGAACATTGCTCTCACCGTCACTAACTTCAAGCGGCCATACGTAGAGCAATATCAAACCTCGGTAGAGGAGGGTCACGAGCGAGTCCGTATCAATGTCTCAATCATCAACAACGGTGACAAGCCCCTCATCTGCCATGCGCTCGATGGTGGAGAGACACAGTGCAGTGAATTCTTCTTCTATCTCAAGGACGCGGCAGGAGCCATGTACACCATGGTGCTCACCGATGCAAAAATGCCGACGTTCACTCTCGCGCCTCACGCGACCGTCACCGGCAGTCTTGGCTTCGAGATTCCCGTGAACTCAAGCGGATACACGCTCGTATTCAAAGACCTTGGGTACGGTACAGATATTGCAACAGCCCCTACCGGCTTCTAGGTTTTCGGTTCCTGTGCTTCCGAAATGGTAGCGCTGGTTGGTTGCGGCTCTTTGTGGATCCTTTCTCGATCTTCCGCAGCAGCCGTATACAAACACCCAACAGTTTCTGCACATACTTCAAATTCTCAGTATCGTCTGGTGTCATCACCTCACTGATGACATAAAGTCGTAATATCGCCGAGTTGGCAACTCAAAAGCGTGTATTCAAGTTTAATGGATACCAACCTTCTCCATCGTCCCCTCGGTCGGGTCCAAGATTGATGACTAAAAACTGCGGAGCTGCGTGATCAAACTGAATTGCATGATGGGCGACAAGCGTGAAAGCGTCCACTAAGTCATCATGCCGCTCGACACCGAAGCCAACAATCTGCCTGATAAGTGCCTCCGCTCCGTGCCTTGGAAACTTGATCTTCCCACTTTGAATCATTGCTGAGATGGATATGAGTCGCGACCGCTTGTCGCCACTCACCCTGACACCCTCGACGTTCAACTCATCGTGCGTGAGTTGATCAACTACCGCTTTTTGGTAGCCAACCTCTTCGACAAGAATATGCGATGAGTATAGTTTCTTGTTTGCATCACTCACTGCCTTGATCTGCTTAATCGTGTCGGGAAAGTTCATTCGCTTGTTGATGATGTTAGGAAGTATGTATACGCAGAAGTTCTCGTCATGGCTAATGAGCGCGCTCACCATCGCGGTATAGTCCGCCGTTTCTTTCTGCGAAATCGCAAGATCGACACCCGTAAATACGCCGTGATATGTATCCCTCCGATTTGGGAGTGCGTCGTAGTATTTAATCCATGGTAGGTGAATGACCTGATCTTCGTCAGGAACGATGCGCAAAAGATATTCTCGCTGCCATGCGTATTCGTTGCCACTTTTCATCTTTTCCTCGGCAACGGCCGACTCGGTCGGATATTTACCCGGCCATGCAATGGCTCCGTCGGCACTAAGCAGTGGGAACATTTTGAATACGCCCACTCGTTGGCCCTCCTCGATATCACGTCGTAGCCGCATGACTAATGAGTCTTCATGGAGCAAATTACCCACGATCACAAATCGTGTGTTGCGATCTCCGAGCGGCATCACCTCGCCGCAGAGCCAGTTATACATCTTCTGTCGGTTCTCATATGTTTTAACGGATGCCATGTCCTCGAGGTCGTCGCAGATGATGAGGTCCGGTCGGTGCTGGTTGTGCCGTAGTCCTCGGATGCTCTGCTCGGTTGAGACTGCCATGATCTTTGCTTTGAGTTGCGGAAATACCAAAGCAGAGGCACCCCATTCACCATTCTCTTCCTGAAAGGGGCCGAGATCGTTTCTGAGGAGTGAGTTGCTCTCCAGTTCGCGTTTCAGATTAATGAGATATTGTTTTGCTTGTGTCTGTGTCTGACCGATAATGAGAACGAATTTCTTTTGATGAACGCCGAGCATTGCCCAGAGGGAATACGAAAATGTAACAAGTGTTGATTTGCCGGAGCCGCGAAACGCAACGATGACCGCGAGTGGATTGCTCTGATCCTCGGTGATGCGGAAGATGTCCTTTTGGAATTCTGCGATCTCGTATGTTACGTAGTGCGAGAAGTACACGTAGAAGAACATGAGATGACTCTCACGGGTAATTGCTCGTCGCACGGTGCGATCTTTCGTTATCTTTTCAAACAGTTCTTTATCTTGTACTAAGTTTTCCATGGTTGTTGAGGGTAAACTTTGCCAGCTCAAGTGCCCTAAGCACTAACTTTTTTTGCTCTGAATCCATTTCTTCGATTATTTCCAGTTCGCCCTCAATTTGAATCTTGGTTCTGTATGAGGGGTGATGGTGCTTGAGCCAATACATAATTGCGGCAAAGTTCCTGTCTTTAACCGCCCCTATGAGCTGACTTTCGGCTAAATCGTTTACAAGTAATCGACCATCAAAAATGGCTTCATCCACTTTCTTGGCAAACTCTGTATCCTCCTTTTTCCATCGGTAGAAGGTCCAGCGGCTGATGCCGAGTTTTTCGCACGCAATCTGTACGATTGGCGTCTTTCGAATCTGCTCAAGGAGAGCCTCTTTTGTTTGATCACTCTTTTTCATATGCGTTTTGCTTTTTTGCCGGTCATCTTTTCCCAGCGTTTGATGATGGACTGGCAGTACTCGGGGTCGAGTTCGATGCCAAAACAGCGACGTTTGGTCTGCTCGCACGCGAGGAGCGTCGTGCCGCTGCCGAGGAAGCCATCGAATACCACATCGCCCATATTGGTGCTGTTGAGAATGAGGCGACGAATCAATCCAAGGGGCTTGGTCGTCGGATGCAGCTTGCTTTTGTTGGGGCGCGGGTAAAACAATACCGACTTGTCTTTGGAGCGTCTGAAGTGATGGGTGCCATGCCAGCCGTATACGATGAGTTCGTGCTGCGGGGCGTAGTCGAGGCGACCAATGACCGACTGTTGCTTCACCCACACGAGGAGTTGCGCGATCTTGAATCCTGAATCGGCCATGCCATCGCGCAGCGACCACACCATCTTGTCGGCATTGAAGATGTAGGCGCTGTTTTTCTTGGCGAGGTACGGCGCCAGCGTTTCCAGCCACCCCCTGCTGAACTCACGGTACTCTCCATCTGACTGCAACTGATCGCCAACGATATCTTTGTCCTTGGTCAGCGTGCGGAAGTTGCGCTTTGACTCGGCAACGGCGACCCCATACGGTGGGTCGGTGCAGAGCACATTGATGCGCTCGTCGCCGAGCAGTTTCTTGAGGAGCTTTGCGTCGCGACAATCACCCTGTGCGAGACGGTGATCTCCAAGTTGCCAAATCTTAACGGAGCTTTTTTGCTTTTTGTCCGGTGAGCTTCTCATAGCGACGAATTACAAGGTCAACGAATATCGGCTCGCGTTCGACCAAGTACGCAGAGCGCTTTAGCTGCTCACATGCAATCAGGAGACTGCCTGAACCACCGAAGCAATCGAGCACGATTTGTCCGGGCTTCGTGCAACGGCGCAAAGCTTTTTCATGGAGCATGGGCGGCTTCTCTGTAGGGTGCTGGTAGTCGATACCGTTCAATCTCTTGACCATCCAAATGTCGATCATGTCATAGATATCTTCAAGCGTACGATTGCCAGTGCCAATCTCTTTGTTGAGTACCTCCGAAAGATTCAGGACTTTCTCGGAGAGGTACGGCTTGCCGACGGTGCCATACACGCACGGCTCGTACTGCTTGTTGAAGGCGACTTGCGGAGTCGGCGTGGAGTTATTCTTTACCCACAGGCACACACGCTTGTTGGCGATACCCACTTCCGCGTACAGCGTCTGCAAGAGCCAGATATATTTCTGGTCGCAATACGTGAATACGTGTGCGTCTTTCTCAAGTACTGAGAGTGCGTTCGCGAGAGCAGTCTTGAGAAACTTCTTGTACTCCTTGTCCGGCTTTGCGTCGTCGACGTTCCCACCGTATGAGCGTTTGCCGCCGATGCCTTTGTTGTAGTCGAGCGAAATGTTGTATGGCGGGTCTTGGAGAATCGAGTTTGCTTTCTTGCCGCCCATGAGCTTGGTGATGACCGTCGGGTCGGTGCTGTCGCCGCAGATGATGCGGTGATTGCCCAGCTGGAACATTTCGCCAGGCTTTGTCGTCGGCTTTTTGATTTTCTCCAGCTCCTTTTCGACATCGAATTCGTCGTCCTCGACTTCAAGGTCGTCGAAGATGTGTGTCATGTCAGTGTCGTCGAAGCCCGAGGAGAGCAATGTTTCGATGTCGAAGTTGTCCGCCAATGCCTGCCAGTCCCAATCTCCATGGATGCGATTGCTCCCGAGGAGATACTGGTCATATTCCTTTTGTGTAAGTTTGCGATTCGGCAAGCGCACCGGGATCATCTCGCTTTCGCGGCCCAAGAGTTTCAAGACCATGAGGCGTTGATGACCGGCGATGACTGTGTTGTCCACGTCGACCACCGGCAGCTCGACGAGGTCGAATTTCTTCAGGCTGCGCTTGAGATCGTCGATCTGCTTTGGAGACATCGTGCGCGGATTTTTAATGTTGGGCACGAGGTCGGAGACTTTTCTCTCGACCGTGCGCCATTGAAGTTTTGTAGCCATGTATTAACAATGGCGCAAATGACGCGATATTTACATGGAATGCATCTAGAATCTCCTATGCAAAAGGCCCCGTGTTTACGAGGCCGATGACAAGGTTCTCCACTCCGGACGTGGGAAGTATCAGTTTACGATGACTATGTTGTACAAAGGGTTGAGGCGATAGCCGGATCCGCGCTTGCTCTCAATCACGTCTTGCTTCTTTGGAAGCTGAAGTCTTGTGCGGAGGACGCTGTTGACGGCTGCAATGGTTTTTGAAACCGCAGCGGCACTTTTTGAACCGAGGCGTTTCCGGATATCTTCAGTCGGCATGTATCCATCATGTTCGTGGAGCATGAACAAAATATCTTTCTTAAATCCGTCGCTCTCAAACTCATGTTCCATGACAGTGCCATCAATGGTGCGAGTGATGCGGCCACTACGAGATACAGAGAGCACAATGACGGGAGTATCGTTTTGATACTCAAGAATTTTAGCGTTAAGGATGGCAATCATGTCTGCCCACTTGGCGGACTTGTCTTTTTTCTGAAGGTAAACGTGGTGAGTGGTGAAGGCCGAACCATTGAGCCATTCGTGGACGAGCATCATCGCATAGACGATTTTTGAGCGGCCGTATTGCTCAATAGCGGGGAGGGGTTGCAACTGTGTCAATCCGTCCAAATCATGCTTTGACAGCTCGACTTCGATGGAAGCACAAATGCCTTTAATTTCAGGCATGTATTCGGCTATTGTGTGTCGGGAAAACTGGCTCATATAGAGCATTTTAGCAAGATACGGCCTTGTTTGCTGTAGCACTCTTAAAGTGAGAAAATGCAATATACATGGAAAAAGGAAGTGTTGGATTAAAATTGCGGCCAATAAAACACGCCTTTTTGGTGCGTCCAAATGACCAGGCATCTCTAATCCGAGCAATCGAACTAAATTCTCTGCTTTGGGGAGGAACATACAACCCTATAATTCCTGCTTACAAGGTTCTTCCCAAAAAATGGATAAAGGATCATGACATTTTCCAAAACAGCGCAAAAGAGATACTAAAGGGATACGTCGATGCGTACGATCCAGATTTTTTGATTCCACTCGGGGAGTGCAAAAAAGAGGATCACCAGTGGTTAGGTAGGGAGATTCTCGCTGATACCAGTATTGATCAGAAAACCGCTCAAGTTGGTGACGTTAGTTACGGGGTTAGTCTCTTTGAAGTGCTACACGGATTTTTAGACAAGGAATTAAAGTATGTGCGGAAACAACCTATTGATTTTAGGATCCTGAGACTTAAGGCGAATGATCGCTTTTTTCTTGGTAGTGTTTTCGGAGCTTTACCAGAAAAAGTTGACTCACAGTTCAAAAAATATTGGGCAAAGCCATTAGACGCCAAGTTGGTTGATGTCGACATAGGTAACTATGCCGAACAGCTTAGAGGTAATTTTTTGAGACGGCTATTAAACTATACGATAGAGCAAAACGGAAATTTTGGGTGGAATCGCGGCCAAGGTATTTTTATTCTTGACGCAAAGAACGTTTCGGATGTCATCGACTTTTGGAATCTCAGAGCGTTGGGCTGGAGACTTCTTCCCGTTGCAATACAGAGTGTTGATTCAGATTCACTGAAAAATATTGCTGCCGAATTTATCGAACAAAATTCAGGGGTTAGCAGGCACAATAAGGACATTTACTACCACTGTTCAGTGTTGGCAACAAAGAATGTAGACAAGGAAAAAGTGAAAGACTTTTGTGAGTCCCTAAAAATCAAGGAAGACCCCGCTAGCCGGGGCTCAAGGTTTATGTTCGCTCACTATCCACGTATATGGGATGAATGGGCGCGCGATAAAGACGGGGCGATCTGTTGCGAGCTTGATGCTGGCTCTGCTAGTCATGATTTTACCGGTAGTGACGGTGATGTGCGTGTCGACACGGTGGATCCTGAATTCGCGGCGCGTTTTACAGAGGGCGAAGGGCCTCGCTACGCGAACGATGTCGCGACCTCAAATTATTTCAATGACGATCTGTATGCGGAAGTCATTCCGGAAGGTAAAAAGCATCTTTCCCGCGCTCTAAGTCCAATGAGTTTAAATGAGTGGAGATTTTCCCGAAGAGCTGCGTCATATCTGACCGAGCATAAGAACTGGCATATTTATGTGAAGACACCGAAAGCAGAGGAGGTTTTTCAGGCGTGGATGGAGGATAATGGACTGAAAGTAAAGCTTTCAGCTCCGGGGAGGATGGCAAAACAGATCGTTAAATTGCTAGGTGGCAAGTACGGCATCAATACGCTCGCGAACGAGCATTTTATTGCCTTGCTCAAAAAGATGGAAAGTGGAAATGAAATTCATCCCGAAGAATTCTGGATGAGAAAAGAAGAATTTTGGGCTGAACTATGCAAAATTGCAGAAACCAAGACCTACAAACATGAGCCAGCGGAACTCCTTGAGAGTTATATAGAGAAAAAAATATTCCAACTCGGCGTGCGAGTTAAATGCGACACTTGTTCTCGGCAGTCATGGTTTGACATAGATTCGCTTGGCTACACAGTGCAGTGCAAGCATTGCTTTGAGAAATTTGATATCCCGTCTCATTCACCTGACGATTTGGTTTGGTGTTATCGCACAATAGGTCCTTTCAATCTGCCAAAACGGGCGGATGGTGTTTTGCCGTCACTCCTGACTCTGCGGATATTCACCAATTTGATGCACCACGAACTCACGACACCTATGTTGAGTTTTGAAACCAGCATTGATGGTAAGCCGATTGAGGTAGACCTCGGCTTATTTTACAGAGAAAGGAGGTACAACTCTGACGAAGACGCAAAGTTAATCTTTGCCGAGTGCAAGGGCGAGAACAGTTTTAAGCGAGAAGATGTCGACAGGATGCGACTACTCGCCGACAAATTCCCTGGAGCTGTTCTAGTATTCAGTACCCTCAAAGAAGACCTGACCGATCAAGAAATAAAACTTCTTAAACCACTCGTTAACAGGTGTCGTAGATACTACAAAGCAGAGGAGCCTTACAACCCTGTGATGATTCTCACAAAAACCGAACTGTTCGCGAATTATGGTTTGACCTACGCATGGAAGGATAAAGGAGGAAAGTATGTAAAATTTGGCGATCACTTCTACTACGGAGATAAACTCTTGGGCCTTTGCGATGCCACCCAACAGATTTACTTGGGAATGAAACCCTGGCAGGAATGGGTCAGTGAACAATTTAAGAAAAGAGCTGAACGCAGAAAAGACAAAAAGACAGTCTGACCAAAAAGTGACACGGCAAAACGCGAGAAATGTGTCACTTTTGTCACTTTCCAGAAACAGCACCTCGACCCACAAGCCTCAAAATGGCGAGTGGAGAAATCGCTTAGAAACCCTTACACTGGTTGATATCGGTGGGCACTTAACCCACCTGCACCGCATACGAGCTTCGCAGGGGTGCGGAGAGGGGTATTGTGCAGATGCACAATACGAGACGGATTCGAAAGGCGGAGTGATGTTTCTTCAGCAGAAGAAGCCGCGAGCCAGGGTCGTGAAAATTCTTGAGCGCCGGCTCGAGAATTATTCCTGACCGAATCCCTCCCTCTCTGCGTTTTGAACGCAGCGACGACGGTGGGGAGGAAAAGACCCCACTAGAGCTTTCGAGAGGGATTCGAAAACTATAGTGTAGATTTTCAAGTCCGCGATGATAATACGCGCTATGAACCCTCGTCCTGATAGGAGAGATTCCTTAGTGTCTGCGATTGTCACTGCTATACCTTCATGACCGAATTGTATGATAGGGTAGCGGCAGATTAGTGATAGGAGATTGGTGTGATGGCAGAAGATGGTGAGATGGCCTTGATTCAAACGTTTGAGAGTCAAAGCTGTTTTGGAATTGCGAATTTCCTACGATTTATGCTTGAGCTCGATACAGATGAGCGACGAGAGGTGTTCGCCGCTGTGCTGTTGCACAGATTAGAGACGAAGACCTCTATGCAGGATCCCTTTCAGTTTTTTAATGCACTTCATATTGTGCGTTCGAGAGCGTTGCCATATATAGATGCGGGTGTCACATTGATGGATCAAGTGTGCGCAGAAGCTTCATATATGTGGGAATCAACCGGTAGTGAAACGCATTGAGATTAGTGCATGAAGTGATTTGACTTATGTCGTAAAATCTGTTATTGTGTTCGCTCGGCATTGAGAGGAGGCGTACGTGCAGCAGTCACATATTACGATTTCGACGGCCCGCGCAGCTGATGTTATAGGCATGCAAGATGTCTATTACCGAGCATGGCTCGTCACCTATCCAAATGAGGGGGTGGGTATCACACACGACGATGTGGAGGATTGGTTTAAAGATCGCTTTGCTACCCACGTGTTAAGCGCCAAGCGTGAAAAACTATCCCGTCCTCAGGAGGAGGAGGCCACATTCGTCGCGCGATGCGAAGGTCGTGTTGTTGGTGTGTGTTCTGTGAAGCGTCACATCAATTGCAATACTTTGAAGACACTGTATGTGCATCCCGAGTATCAGCGATTGGCGATCGGTACTCGGTTGTGGTTGCGAGCTCTAGACTATCTAAATAGACGAAATTCAACCATAGTTGACGTTGCTTCGTACAACGAAAATGCTATTGCGTTCTATCGGAGGCATGGCTTCAAGCAACTCAGTTCAGTGACGCGAATATCAAAGTTTAAGTTCAAGAGTGGTGCCCTTATGCCGCTCATCACCATGGTGCGCGAACCCGATCTTGGGCCGGCCCCAAAATATGCGTAACCATTACAACCTCGAGCATTTAGCTCGAGGTTTTTCTCTAGGATATCAACGCTTGGGCCACGGATATGACGAGGTTCGTTGCTACACTAAAGGTAACAATGACACCTCCGACAAACGATCTGAACGTAGTAAAAGCAGTAGAAGTAGAAGTAGCAAAGGAAGTTGGTCAGTCCACGCAAGTCACTACGTGGCGCTCCCTATGGTCACTGGCCCGGTTTGATTCTGCTCTTTTTGTCAGCGCTCTTTCGCCATTGCAATGTTGCTGTGGGTGGTCATGTAGCGCTGTACAGCACCGTCCGCATTGATATTGAGCTGTGTGCAATGCCTTCGACTGGGAAGCTCAGGTTGTCTCTTGCCGTTGATGCGCCGAGGACATAGAGTAGTGGCCAAAAATGGTCAGGGGTTGGGATTGAAAGAGTGGCTGAGTGACCTAGTTCATGATGGTTGATGAGACGGTCGTGGCTTCGTTTTGAGAGAAGGTCCTTGGCTGTGGCATCAAATTCAAGTGCCCAATCAAATGGCGTTGCGTTTTCTGCAAAGGAAATGCGTCCCAAGTTATGTACGAGATTGCCGCTTCCCATGATAAGCACACCGTGAGATCTCAGCTTCCGGAGTTCTTGGCCCACTTCGTAGTGAAATGAGCCACCTTTTGAAAAGTCGATACTCAGCTGAAAGGTGGGGATGTTTGCACTCGGGTACATGTGCCTAAGAACTGACCACGTACCGTGATCGAGCCCCCACTCAGTGTCAGCCTGTATGTGTGTGGCGGTCACTGCCTCCTGTGTGGTATGTGCATGTTCGGGTGCGCCCGGAGCCGGATAGGATATGTCATAGAGCTCCTTCGGGAAACCCCAGAAGTCATGAATGGTCTTGGGATTCGTGCCAGTGTGCACCATAGTTGATCCGTCAGTAAGCCAGTGTGCCGACACCACAAGTACCGCTCGAGGGGTCGGCAAGCTACTTCCAAGGGTGTGCCACGCGCGAGAGTATTCGTTGTCCTCTATGGCATTCATGGGACTCCCATGGCCGACAAAGACTGCAGGAAGAGGGTCTGTGGTGGGAAGGGTAGTTAGTGCCGTAAGGCTTTCTTGAAGTGTCATGAGAGTATTGTAGTACGTTGCGTCCATAACGCCACTGTCTTCTCAGTTTGATTTTGCTATACTGTGGTCATGAAAATGGAAGGCAACACCCTCAAGACTGAGAATGTACAATTTAGACATGAGGGGGTACAGGCTGCTGCTTCGCTTTTGCGAAACTTGGATACCTTAGGGATGACCAATCACGACAAAATAGTGATTCGGTTTATTCCCACCGCTTCAACTGTGGCACCTAAAGACAAATACCAGCTTCTAGGTGGTGTTGGGTGGAAGGTGGCAACGATGGAAGCTTTTAGAAATACAGTGATGCAGGGACGGCAAGAAAGTAATATCGAGCGTCTAGCATCGATACCGCTCTTGACTGACGGCGATCCAATTTATCCTTTTGCTGTACGGGGTGAGCTGGTGACATTCCCCGATATTGGTTCATTTAAAAGTGGAATGCAGGGTGATGAAGGCTCTGCGGCTGAAGAGTTTGACGCTGCCGTGGCGACGCTAATGACCCTGTAATTAATCTGACTACGCTGCAATATCTATATAGATTTATAAATGCCCCTATTGGGGGCATTTATAAATCTTCAGTGTAATTTGCACTTATTTATTTTGCCTTGAGGTGCACGTACACATCCTCAAGCGCCTTTACCGCATCACCTGCAGCGATGTTGTTCTGGTGGTATAGCTCGTTGGTGCAATCTCCTGCAGCCCAGATGCCAGGAACGTTGGTTTGCTGGTTTTTTGGGTCTACAACGATGCGATTAAACTGATCTAGCTCCACGAGCCCCCTGACAAATTCAGTTGATGGCACAAGGCCAATTTCAACAAAGATACCTTGAACAGCGAGTGTGCGCTCTTCTCCGGATGGCACGTCCTTATACTTCAATCCGTCGACAAACTTGTCACCAGTAATTTCAAGTAATTCTGCATTGATTATCGGTTTTGCATTCGGGTGCGAAAGTACCTTCTTGACCGTAATTGGGTCGGCTCTGTATTGGTCTGAGCGGTTCACGAGTGATACTGACTTTGTATACGCGAGCAATTGTGCCGCTGTTTCAAAGGCCGCATTGCCGCCGCCAATAACTGCCACGTCTTTTCCAGAGAAGAGTGGGCCGTCGCAAGATGCACAGTAGGTGAGGCCTTTGTGTTCGAGTAAGTCTGCACCCTTTACTTCTAGTTTGCGGCGATGAGCTCCAGAGCAGATGAGAATGCCTCTAGCTTCATAGGTAGCACCTTGATCCGTAGTTACCAGAAAGCCACCTTCTTTCTTTTCTACCTTGGTGACCGTCTGTCCGTAGGCTTCTGTAATAATGTCTCCCTTGTATTTGTTGAGGTGAGCCGCAAATGAATCCGCGAGATCGCGGCCTGAAATAGATGGGAAGCCGACCCAGTTCTGAATGTCTTCAGAGACAACGCTTTGTCCTCCTTGCTCGTAGGCGATGACTACCGTTTTTAAAAGTTTGCGAGAAGCATAGATGGCTGCAGAAATACCTGCAGGACCTCCTCCGATAATTGCTAGATCGTACATATCAGCGTTAGATGTTTAGAATTTGTTGTAAGCGTTGACTTCGGTGACTCGTACAGTCAAAAGTATACCCCATCTTGTGGGGATACTTAAGTGACGCACTCGCACACTACTTACTGCGTTATTTTTTTGTTCTTCTCAGAAATGCTGGAACTGCAGCCCAGTCTTCGTCTTGGTCATCCTTCAATGCGTCTGCCTTCTTTGGCTCTGCCTCTTTTACTGTGACAGTTGGTAGCGGCTCTGGTTCACGCTTTGTAACGAGAGGTTGAGTGATGGTGTTGTATATCTTGCCTCTGTCGTCTTCAGTTATTTTCTGATGCTGCTGTGGCGCGTTAAAGAGTGATGTACTACGGACGCCAATGAGTGCAGCAGGGAATCCAGTCGCAATGACGGTGACCTTAATTTCGTTCTTCTTCAATTTATCATCGCGAATAGCTCCAAAAATCACCTTCGCATTTGGATCTATAGACTCTGTAATGATGCGTGCAGCTTGCTGTACTTCAAGCATGCCAAGGTCGTCGCCGCCAGCAATCGCAAAGAGCACGCCCTTTGCTCCGTTGATTGAAATCTCAAGTAGTGGGGAATTAATAGCTGCACGTGCCGCTTCTTCTGCGCGCTTGTCGCCACTTGCCATGCCGACACCCATGAGTGCTGAGCCTGCATTCTCCATTACAGCGCGAATGTCTGCAAAGTCGACGTTGATGATACCTGGAGTAGTGATGAGGTCTGAGATGCCTTCCACTGCCTGACGCAAGATGTCGTCACACATAGCAAATGCACTCTTAACCGTTGTCTGTGCATCTACGATAGAAAGGAGTCTGTCGTTTGGAATAACAATGAGAGCGTCGACTTCTTTGCGGAGTTCCTCAAGGCCCTGCTCAGCGATACGCATACGCTGCTGACCTTCAAATGAAAAAGGGCGAGTTACCACGCCAACGGTTAGTGCACCCATCTCTTTAGCTATTTTTGCAACTACTGCTGAAGCGCCTGTGCACGTGCCGCCTCCCATACCTCCAGCAATAAAGACCATGTCAGCACCCTTAATAGTTTCCTGCACTTCCTCACGAGTCTCTTCAGCTGCGCGTCGTCCAACGTCAGGATTCATTCCCGCACCAAGTCCTCGGGTTAGGTTTTTGCCAATGTGTATTTTCTTCTTCGCAAGTGAGTGATGGAGATCTTGTGCGTCTGTGTTTACCACTGCAAATTCAACGCCGCGAACCTTCTGTTCAATCATGTGGTTAATGGCATTTTTTCCGGAACCGCCAATACCAATGACTCGGATGCGTGCAAATGTTTCTACTTCAGGGGTGATCTGCTTCATACGATAAATCTATTAACGACATACTAACAAAAAAAGGTTGCTCGCAACATTGACAGCAGTCAATACTGTGTCCCGCTTGAAGAGACACGGCTCAACAGTGCGATATTTCATGTTGTTACGGTAAAAATTGCTTAAAGCCACGCACCACTTTGCGCACGAGTCGGCCCATTAGTGCTCCCGCCGTCTCTTTGGGTGTTGTAACGTCGTCACCAGTCATGCCCCATATAGTGAGTCCATATGCGACAGCCCATGTTGAGTCCTTCAGTTGCATCTTGTCCTCCTTTGCGAGGTAGGCGATACGAGAGGGAAGTTTGAGTGACAGTCGAGCTATGTCTTCGATGGCGCCTGTGCCACTGCCTCCGCCAGTCAAAATAATGCCGGCAGGGAGAAGTCCGTGCTTGCCCAGTGTTCGCAAGTGGGCATCGATCAGTGAAAAAATATCACCGAGACGAGCTGACACTATGTCTTCCAGTTTTTTCTTTGGAAATGTTGCGCCTATGATGGCGCCGCGTTTCAACTGCTCTGCATCCTCAAGGGAAATTTTGAGACCCAGGGCTATATCGTTTGTGACTGCGTTGCCGCCGACAGGAAACACCTTCAGTGAGACCGGTGATCCGTTCTCGAACACAACTATAGAAACGGTCTCCGCGCCAATGTTCGCCAATATACACCCAACCATTTTTTGCTGCTTACTGACAGTGACAAAGCTTCCAGCTATTGGTGATGCCATGGTGTCTATGACATCTACGCCAGCGTCTTCAATTGCGGAAATTAGATCCTGTAGGTGTTGCTCAAAGCAGGTAACGAAAAGATTCTCTACTTCAAGCTTAGTGCCGCGCATGCCTTGCGGGCGTCCTAGGACCGGTGTGCCGTCTATTTTATAGCCTAGCGGTATGGTGTGGAGTATGTGTCGGTTCACCATGCGGGACGATAGTCGCATCTTGCTATCGTGCTCCGCCTTTGCAAGGTCCTGATCGGTGATCTCTGCATCTGCACGGGTGTTGACTGCTTCTCCCTTCGATTTAATTTCATCGAGCCCAACACCGCCGACAGATAGAAAGGCGTTCTTAATACTTATACCTGCCGTCTTTTCTGCTTGCTGTATGGCAGACTTAATACTGCGCGTAACATCGGTGCCATTAATAATATAGCCGTGTCGCAATCCTTTTGACTCGGCCAATCCTGACCCGAGTATGCGGTGCTTGAGCGAACCTCCTTCGCCTCTTCCAAATTCTGCAACGACCACCTTCACTTGATAGGTGCCTACATCAATACCCGTTGCAATGTGTCGTGCCATGTGGTGGTCATCGGTAGAGATACGGCACAGACCGGCTAGCGCCGGTACTTACGAAATAGCCGTTCTTCCAATCTCTCCATTGTAGCGCTGTGTGACGCTCCCTTCAAATGAAGTAAACCGTGGATAAAGAGAAAAAGCGTCATGTCTCTATACGAAAGGTCGAAATCCTTCATCGATGCTCGGACCGCTGGCGGACACATGACTATCTCTCCAGAATTCTTGGCCAGTGGAAAGGTGAGGACATTTGGAGTGTAGTCCTTGTTTCGATATTTCTCGTTGAGTCGACGGGCGTCAGCCGTGGTTGTAAAAATAAGCGTTACGGCACCTTGTGTACCCAGTATTTCACTCGCTATACGACGAAAGGGCACGCGTGGTAGTGTGCCTTTGGTCTTCTGGGCTATTGAGAATGCGAGCATGTGCTCTAGTATTTCTGCTGTGGCTCTTGGATTTTGCCCAATTTGAGCAATTCCTGATATCGGGCACGCTTTCCAAGCACATTGAGGGCTTTTTTGCGGCGAACATTGCGTGATTTCACGCGATCGTAGTAACGATTGCCTCGCACACGCTTGACGATGCCGGATCCTTGGACACGCTTGGTAAAGCGTCGGATGACACTGGCGGTGTTTTCGTTATGATTTCGCTCAACTTCGACATTTATCATGTCCGAGGACTATAGCATGGAAGACAGTCGCCGGGCAAGTCTAGTTCCTGAAAGGCCACCCAGGCACCCATACGGGGAGGGTGAAAAGTAGGCAAAATCCGATTTTATGGCTATGATGGCCACATGATTGACTATATAGAGAGTGGGGAGCCTCGGAAAAGCAAACCCACGGGACCCTTTGTCTTGAGTTTGTCACCTGAGGGTGTGCCAGCTACTGTGCTGGAGCAGCCAGAGCCTAAGATCTGGGAGGTGGTACGTGAGCTCATGTCGGCTAAAACCCTGGGTAATCCCGATTATCATGTACGCAGCTCCGTTGCGGCTACACTGCAGAGTCCTGATGGGGGTGATGTGATTGCAATTGAATTTTGGAAAGGCGAGGAGGCTGATCATTTGGCATTTATTTCACATATAAATGAAAGAGTGCGTGTTGCCTTGCTGACACCTGCTGCATAAGCATCCACGTAACTAGTCTGTGATGAGAAGAAAAAAAGCAGGCGGAGCCTGCTTTTTTTCTTGAACCTACTTCAATACTTTGCGTAGGTACTCGGTGAGTGCTGGGACTGGTACAGAGTCTTGTGCTCGGGTGTCCATTCTGCGGACAATGACTGCATTCTCCAATACCTCTTTGTATCCCATGATTAGTGCATACGGTATCTGCATGCTCTCAGCGAGTACAAGTTGCTCTGAGAGACTCTCAGTGCTCAGTGACTGGCGTACTGGTATGCGCGCATGTCTCAGTGCTTCCACGATGCCCAGACTCTTAAGTCGCGCCTCGAATCCTAATTGCACAAAAAATATCTTTGGGCGGTGAGTAGGGAGGGCTAGTTCCGCGCTCTTTCCATGGTGAGAGTGTGCGTGCAATACGAGTCCAGCGCCTGGCATCGCTGACTTAAAGAATTTCTTTGAAAACTCATCGTATCGTCCACCTTTTGCAACCAGCACAGTACCTTCGGCGAGTTTGTGGCTACCTTTTAATTCAAATATTGTCTGGCTGTAGCAGTTTTTGTTACCCATCACTCGATCGTCCATTTCGTACGGTACTCCAATGTTTTCGATAAACTCGATAACTTCACGAAGGTGACGACGACTTGCTTCGGAAAGGAAGTCGACAGAGCGTGGTGCGCCCTCAAAGAGTGGGTGTTTTTTCTCCAAAAGCATTGTGAGCGCCTCGACAGGTTCCTTGGTGGAGGTCTCTTTTACTGCCGGCGGCAAATCACCACTATTCTTTCTGAAAAAATTCGTCAGTTCGCGCGAAAAGCGAGCTACGGAATCACGGTCACCAATGCTGTTCACTCGCAGTCCCACATTTTTGATACCAAGTTCTTCGCAAATAGCTAACGTAGTTCGCAGTACCATTGCTTCCGCGACACTTTTCGGAGTCCCCACGACATGTACACCAAATGACATGTTCTTAGGACCTTTCTTTTGCTCACTGATGTGTGTTTGAAACACGAGCGCAGGTCCCTTTTCCTTTGTGCCTATGCTCCACTGTACGCACGTTTTGACTGTGCTGGTGATCTGACCACTTAATGCATCGATGTTGCGTTCGCTGGCTTCTAGTGAGTATTGCACTGCTGCTTTGCGTTCCTTCTTGGCCTCTTCGAGTGCACGATTGAGTGGCGTAAACCCATAGTAGGTGGCAACAGAAGCTGCCTTCTTCAAAAATTCTTCAGGGTACGAAAAGGTAATTCGTTGATCGCTATGCATAATTATGGCTTAGCGTTAGCTGTCTTTACTTCTTCATTAATAAATCCCGGAAACATACCAACTTGCGTGAACGGATACAGTCGCACCAATGCTCTTCCCACAATTTCAACCTCCGGTAGCGTTCCCCATGCGCGTGAATCAGAGCTTTCCTTGCGGTTGTCGCCCATGACAAAGTACTCGCCACTATCGAGATGCGTTGGTGGTAAGTATTCGTTTGATAATCGGTCAGCAGCGATGAAATCCTGTGTAAATGTAAAGCTCGCGCCCGTTGCTTTATTGCGAATGAGAATTTCTGTGCCTGCTATTTCAACTGTTTCTCCAGGCAATCCAATGATTCTCTTGATGAGATATACGCCAGTGTTGTGCGGGTGTCGAAAAATGATGACATCACCGCGCTCAGGATTCGCAAACTGATAGGTGAGTTGATCGACGATGACATAGTCGCCAGTATGAAACGTTGGATCCATTGATGCGCCTCGCACAATAAACGGTTGCGCAATAAATAAACGGATAGGAAGTACAACAAGGAGAGCAATAAGAGAAAATTTCACAATCTCATGAATGAAATTCTCTTTTGTAGGTTCCATTTGCGAGTAGTATACGCGTCAATTTTTCTTCGCACAAGTTTTTTTATAATTTTTTAATTTTTATTGCACGTTTACATCAAACATCTCGCAGAAATATGTAACACAAGGGAAAACATTTGTATTTTTTCAAGTGTAATTGAAAATGGTATCCTGTGTGCATGGCTACTATCGTGGTTGGGTTAGGTAATCCAGGTCAAGAATACGATCATACGCGACATAACACCGGTTTTTATATGGTGGAGCGCTTTCGTAAGGCGATTGATGCGTCTGAGTGGGTGCTCGATAAGAAAGTGAATGCTCTGAAATCCTCTGGTGTGGTTGGAAAAGAGAAGGTGACACTGCTTATGCCACAGGGCTTCATGAACAATTCGGGAAAAGCAATCAAAGATCTTGCGGGAAGTCCAAAAAAGATAGAAAAGTGCATTGTGATCTATGACGACATGGATCTTGCTCTCGGTACTATGAAAATTTCGTTTGGAAGGGGCGATGGAGGGCACAACGGCGTTGCGTCTGTTATCAAGCACCTGCGCTCTAAGGACTTTCCCCGCGTGCGTATCGGCATTTCACCGGCAACGCCTACGGGAAAGCTGAAAAAGCCAACAGGGGAGCAGGATGTTCTTGCCCATATACTCGGTCCATTTAAGGAAAAGGAAGAAGAGGTGTTGAAGAAGCAGAGTAAGGAGGTGGTTGCCGCTCTAGAGACGCTTATTGAAAAGGGCCGAGCAGAGGCAATGAATAAACATAACTAAGTGAAGGCAGATTTTTTCTAAGTGAGTAAGGGGTAAACATGCTACTGGGCCATTGCATTGCGGCTGTATGAGTCATGTGCCGTATAAGTGGCCAACGGAAGATTGTATAGAGTAATCCAGACGTGATAACAAAAGAGGACCTCCTGCGAGGTCCTCTTTTGTTAGTCGATATAGACTGGAAACATTTACTTCTTCTTGTAGGAAAGCGTCATGCGCTGATCCTTAGGCTCGAAGAGAGTGATAGAGAATGGATACGTCTTGCCGAGTTCGAGTGCTTCGCGAAGCTTCTCAGGGCTCTCAAACTCAGATACGTGCACCAAGCCGGCAACGCCTTCTTCGATAGAAGCAAGTGCTCCGTGCTTGTTGTACTTGATGATAACTGCGGGCACGGTGTCGCCCTTCTTGTACTTTTCACCAGCAGACTTCCAAGGGTTTTCCTTGAGTGCCTTGATGGAGAGAGATACTTTGCCCTCCTTGATTTCAATAATCTTCACCTTTACCTTCTCGCCAATCTTGAAGAGTGTCTTTGGATCCTCCACAAGCGCCCAATCAATCTCAGAAATGTGCACCAATCCTTCGAGTCCTTGCTCAAGTTTTACAAAGACACCAAAGTCTACAGCGCCGGTAATTTCGCCTTCAAGTGTGTCGCCAATAGTGTAGCGGTCTATAATCTTCTCCTTACTTTCCTTCGCCTGACCCTTCTCAGAAAAGATAAGCTTACCTTCCTTAGGATCTGCGGTAATGATAGAGACCGGAAGAACAACGCCTACCAATTTGCGAAGCTCCTCTAGGATGCGATCCTTATCGCCATCCTCTACGCGAGGGTAGTGCTCAGGTGAAAGCTGAGATGCAGGGAGAAAGCCCTGAATGCCCTGCCACTTAAGAATAAGGCCTCCCTTGTTTGCATCCTTCACAGGAAGATCAAACACAGTGCCACCGGCAATAGCCTGCTCAGCTTCACTCCAAATAAGTGCCTGACGTGCCTCCTTGAGAGAGAGCTCGTAATAGCCATGTACACCTTCATTGTCGATGACTTTTGCACTAATGAGGTCGCCTTCATTCACCTTGCGGAGAATGTCTCGTGCGTTCATGTATTCGCGTCCATAGATGATGCCTGTTCCAAAAGGAGCAAGATCTACATAGATGCGGCCACGTGAGTTGCCGATGACGGTACCTTCAACAAGCTCTCCTGGAAGGGGAGGATTCTTGCTGTCGACTATAAATTTGGCCATAGGGCCAGTTTTAACCTTGCTCTCGTCGAGATCGACAAGAGCTGCTGTTTTTGTTGCTGACATGAGTATAAAACTCTAAGCGGTCCTCCGATCCGGGGCAATCGTATACAGTGGGAGGGGTTACGCAAAAAGCTGTCAATAAAACTACCGCTTACACGGATGCAGGGACAATACCACATAAAAAGTGACTAAACAAATAGCGACAATGGGGGTGCTGGGCGGCTAGAGAAAGCCAAGAACACACAAAAAATGCCCCTCTTCTGCACGTGTGCAGAAGAGGGGGTTCAGGGTTGTCGATGTCGCTCGCCGTTACATGGATGTCGAAAGGTTCGAAACAATAGGCATCATGGGGCCTTCCATAGCATCTCAGCACCATGCCAAGATGTTGTGCTGATACTACCACGGGGTGTTAAAAAAAATCCCCCGCGCCTGGCCGGGGGTAGGGCTGGGGGCGCGGGGGTGTGGTCCTGACCTGTGGGGACGGGAGCAGGACCTGGGATCGGGCCTCAGGCTGGTGGGGCCGATCAATGACGGACGACTGTTCTGGGGGCGCAATGCATCCGTCAATCTAAAGAACGTATGTATGCATCATACTCCAGTACCGCTATAGGAAATGCACTTATGCACAGTCTGCGAGGTGATACTAAAAAGCCCGCGCTCACACAGTACGTGTTCGCGCGGGCTCGTGAGTCTGCCTGGTACGTCTAGTCTGGGCCGTCGGCAGCGATTCCAGCTGACCCACCATCACCTTCGATGATTTCAGATCCGCTGTCGCCTCGAATGTCCCATCCTTCGTTGGTAATCCAGCCGTCGGGGAAGATGTTGCTATTCTTCATGGACCTCTCCATACGCTATCCATGCACATTGCATGGATTTCTACACATGAAGATAGCATAGAACTGCTCACTTAGTGATGAGAATATTTGCGCATAAAAAATCCGCGCTTGCTCGTGTGAGCAAAACGCGGATCGGGTCTAGGATGAGAGTCTGCGGCTAATGCCTTCGGTGCAGACTTGGCCTTCGCTTCAGACGGATGGCCTCCGTCCCCATTTTTTCCTAGAGGATGGGTTACCTTGGATATTGACGAGCCTAAGGGTCTCACGAGAACGTCTTGGGGTTGTTCTCATTGCGCCTTCTTAGGTGTACGACTTTCCTCCATGTATGGGTTAAATCGTCACTGCGTCTCGTGCAGCGTACGGAGTGTTTGTGTGCACTAATGCGCAGCACACAACACTCTTGGTGTCCCCTCAGCCAGTGTGAACTGGAGAGGGGACTTTCGGCCGGCGCTGTTAAATAATGCTCGGAATGAACCGAGAAACAGAATGAAGTGCTCGACGAGCCCGTTAGTCACCTTTGCAATTTATGCAGGGCGCCATTGGGTCCTTCGTTTCTCCTCCTAGAGCTTCTCACTCATACTTAACTCACTGGCCAATCCAGTGATCTAATATGAGTATAGCATGTCATAGCAAATATGTCAAGCACTTGAGACTCAGTGACCGAGTGCTGGCTACAGTGCCGATAATATGGCTTAAAACATAGCTCTTTTAAAGACGTGCAATTTGAGGTATACTGCACCTACATTTCACTACCATGATTATCACTCACCACGGAGGACAGTGCTTTAAGGTTCAATTTGGCGACATTACATTGGCTTTTGATCCTATTTCTAAGGGTTCGAAGACACTGGAGCCAGTCAAATTTGGCGCTGACATAGTCTTCACCTCTGTTAAGGATGTGGATTTCAACGGTGTTGAGCAGGTTACGTACGGAGAGCGTGAGCCTTTTGTTATTGACGGTCCTGGCGAATACGAAGTGAAGAAGGTGACGGCGCTTGGTTTTGCAACAAAATCAACGTACGGCAACAAGGAGCGCAACAACACCGTGTATTTTGTGGAGCTTGAAGGTATGAACCTCTGTTTCCTTGGAGCCCTTGGTATGCCGAACTTGCCACAGGAGGCTCGAGAGGCTTTTGACGATGTTGATATTTTGTTTGTCCCGATTGGTGGTGAAGGAGTGTTGACGCCAAGTGAAGCTAACGCTCTCGCGATAAAGCTAGAACCACACCTCATTATTCCTATGCACTTTAATGGCATGGGCCAGAAAGATGCGCTCAAGACTTTTTTGAAGGAGGCTGGTGTTGATACCAAGCCGATAGATAAGTTGACGGTAAAGAAGAAGGACCTCGAAGGGAAGGAGGGTGAAATTGTTGTTTTGTAGAAAGGAGATAGCAGATAGGCTACGCATAATAGAACTGCGGAGGTAAGAGGCTTCATTTGGCCTCGGTATCCGCGTAATGGGTGCTGTATAGTATGTGTATCTCAAATGTAACTTTTCATACTGACACTCACGTATATCGCATCACTGTTCAATATCTCATCACTCGCATTTAATGTATGCTCGATTTTCTCGACAAATTGCGTTTACGGTCGCCGGAGGAGCGTATGTTTATAGCATTCGCTGCGGCAGGTTCAATCACTGCGATTATTGCAATTGTGTGGATTGTGTCGTTTAGCGCGACTATGACGAAAGGCGTGGCTCCTGTAGCGGGTGATATGCCGCTCGACGCGCTGCGAAGGCAAATTGATGGAACTATTGAAGAAGGTCAGCGCTTCATGGGATCAATATCTGACTTGCAACAAACATTGAGTGCCACAACGTCAGTAGCTTCCGCATCCGAGGGTGTGCTTAGTGCAACCTCGAGCGAGTCGGGCGCTCGTGATGTTGGAGGGGTTTTAGTGTCGACAAGTAGTTCAGCCACACCATCTGCTCCTCTTGCAACCTCTAGTATAGAAAGTATCGGTCCATAGAGGTGCATACACCTCATCAATGTGATAGAATTACCGCATTATTTGGCGCTAGTAACAGCGAGTTTTATTATCTAGACCATGGCACGCAGAGAGGAAAAGAAAGAGCCTGAAGCTCCACGAGAAGGAGGGGTGGTCTTGCGCAACATTTCGACTGAAATGCGCGAGTCGTATATCGACTACGCGATGTCCGTTATTACCTCACGAGCGCTTCCAGACGTGCGTGATGGTCTAAAGCCGGTACACCGTCGTGTGCTTTACACAATGCAGCTCATGGGTCTTCACTCAGGTGCTAAGTTTCGTAAGTCTGCTGCAGTAGTTGGAGATGTGATGGGAAAGTTCCACCCACATGGTGACTCTGCTATCTATGACTCACTCGCAAAGCTTGCGCAGGATTTCACCACACGCTATCCGCTCGTGAGTGGGCAGGGTAACTTCGGCTCCATTGACGGCGATGCTCCAGCAGCGATGCGTTATACCGAGGCAAAGATGTCCAAGCTCTCGGCAGAGTTGCTTCGCGATCTTGAGAAAGACACCGTGAATTGGAGTCCCAACTATGACTCAACGCGCAAAGAGCCGCGTGTGCTACCAGCGGCGGTGCCGAATCTTTTGCTCAACGGCACATTAGGTATTGCTGTGGGTATGGCATCCAACATTCCTCCGCACAACCTTAAGGAGGTGGTTGATGCAACGGTCCACCTTATCGATGATCCCGAAGCGACAACAGACGACCTCCTAACGCATGTGAAGGGTCCCGATTTTCCTTTGGGAGGCATCGCTTTTAATCAGGCAGATATTCGTCACGCATACGGCACTGGTAAGGGTGGTGTTGTTGTTCGTGGAGAGGCTGAAATTGTAGAGGACAAGAAGGGGAATTTTTCTATCATCATTACCTCGATCCCTTACCGTGTTAACAAGCAGGATTTGATCATAAAGATTGCTGATCTCGTCCGCGACAAGCGTGTAGAAGGTGTTCGTGACCTACGAGATGAATCAACAAAAGACATTCGCGTTGTTGTTGAGCTCAAGTCTGGTGCTCAGCCACAGAAAGTACTCAACGCATTGTATAAACACACACAACTCGAGGAGACGTTCCACTACAATGTGGTGGCACTCGTAGACGGCGTGCCGCAGACGCTGTCATTGAAGTCGATGCTCGAGCGCTTTATCGAACATCGTGAAGAGGTGGTGCGCAGACGTACTGAGTATGATCTCAATAAGGCACTCGACCGTGAGCATATCTTGCTTGGTCTCTCTAAGGCACTCGATCACATTGATGAGATCATCAAATTGATCAAGAAGTCTCCTGATGTTCCTGCGGCACAGGCTGGACTCATCTCACAATTTAAATTCTCAGAGAGACAGGCGGTGGCAATTCTTGACATGCGTCTCCAGAAACTCGCAGGTCTCGAGCGCAAGAAGATCGAAGACGAACTCAAGGAAGTGCAGGCGCTTATTGCGTACCTCAAGGACATTCTGTCTTCGCAGAAAAAGATTCGAGGTGTCGTAAAGAAGGAGCTCGTCGATATTGGCGAGAAGTATGGTGATCATCGTCGCACCAAGATCGTGAAAGGTGGTGTCAAAGTGATGTCTGTCGAAGATTTGATCCCAGACGAGGAAAGCATGCTTGTGCTCACGCAGGGTGGCTATGTGAAGCGCACCAATCCTGCAGAGTACAAAAAGCAGAACAGAGGCGGGGTAGGGGTCATCGATCTCGATACTAAGGAGGAAGATTTCGTAACAATGTTCCTGACCGCATCAATGCATAGCGACCTTCTCTTCTTTACGAATCTCGGCAAGGTGTACCAGATTAAGATGTATGACCTTCCTGAAGGAAAGCGTGCTACAAAGGGTAAGTCTATCATGAACTTTATTTCCCTTACAGACGGTGAGCAGGTCACTTCAGTGCTTGCCATGCCAAAGAGTGTGAAGGGCTCAAATCTCTCACTCATTATGGTCACCAAACAAGGTGTATCAAAGAAGGTTGCGGCAAAAGGCTTTGAAGACGTCCGTCGCTCCGGCATCATCGCTATTCGTCTCGATAAGGGCGATGCGCTCATATCAGCTAACTTTGTTGAGAAAGGCGACACTGTTGCGTTGGTGTCTTCTCGTGGTCAGAGTATTCGTTTTAAGGAATCGCAGGTGCGAGAAATGGGTCGCACCGCTGGAGGTGTACGTGCACTCAAACTCACTAAAACGGATTTCGTCATTGGTGCAAATGTTGCGAAAGCAAATGCAAAGACTGAGCTCTTGGTGCTTTCGAAAATGGGGTATGGCAAAAAGTCATCTATTGATGAATACAAGATACAGGGACGAGGTGGTAGTGGTATTAAGACTGCAAATGTCACTGACAAGACGGGTGAGCTCATGGCTGCTCACGTTGTCTCTGAATCAGAAAGCGAGCTCGTAGTGATTTCAAAGAAAGGACAAGTAATTCGAACAGAACTTACGCAAATTCCTACACTGGGCCGCTCAACACAAGGTGTTCGTATTATGAAATTGCGCGACGGAGACTCAATTGCCGCGGTAGTTTGTTTCTAATTTATAGCGTCATTCTTGATGTGCATTCAGGAGGCTTGCGTATCGTGATATTGATCAAGCGTATACAGCATTTAAACTACCGACCCACACCTGTGTTTTGCACGTTGGAGTTTGTGTACGTTTGTGTAAATCCATCACACATAGTAATTCCGCCATGGGTTCCTGGATATATCTCTCGATTATAAATTAACCAGTAGTATTGGCCTCCTGCGCAACCATTAAGTGCGGCAGTGTTGTTGCTGTAATAAGCGTAGCTATATCCGGCGGGACTTGCGTCATTTGCCCATGTGCCTGATGGAGTCTCTGATGGGTCGTGAGGCAGTTGAATATACGGTTGCATCATGGTTTGCCAATTTGTATACGATGCTGGATTGTTTGTGTTGCACCATGCGTTGTTAGGTGCTACACCACCGCAACCCAAACTTGAAGGGTAAGCTCCATTCGCAGTTCTATATAACTCCAGCGCATTCTTAATCTGCTGAATGTGTTGTAGTCGTAATGTGTCTCGCGCTTTTGCACGAGCACTGTTAACGCTTGCCAAAACGACAGACGAAAGTAATCCGATTATAGCAATGACCACTAGGAGCTCTAGCAGAGTGAAACCACGTCTCATTTGCTTTAGTATAGCAGTCACTTGTGAAGCGGAAGACTGTAGAGCGTGGATATGTCACGTCGTTGTTGGGTGGTCATGTATACTAGAAGCATCATGTTTACTCGGCCATCAGCTGTCATTAAGCAGTGCGGATTTGTAGCTGGCATGAAGGTGGCAGATCTGGGCTGTGGAGTGGGTCACTGGTCATTGGCTGTGGCGTCTGTCATTGGAAGTGGCAAGGTGTACGCTATAGACATTCAAAAAGAGTTGCTCGGTAAAGTCGTGGATAGTGCCCGAGCGAAAAATATTCATAATATAGACGTGCTATGGAGTGATATCGATGAAAAAGAAGGCGTCGATTTGCGGGATGCGTCAGTAGACGCAGTTGTCATCTGTAACGCACTGTTTCAGTTTGAGAAGAAAGATGTGGCACTCAGTGAGGCTTTTCGCATACTTAGAAAAAACGGTTTTGCGCTGATCGTTGATTGGGCTGACTCTTTTGGCGGCATAGGTCCACAGAAACCTATGGTCGTTACAGAGGATACTGCAAAGCGACTGTGCGAACGGGAGGGATTTGTCTATGTGAAGAACATTGCCGCTGGCACGCATCACTGGGGTATACTTATGAGAAAGCCGTAGGAATTCAGTGCTATGAAACCATTTCAAGTTATACTCCTTCTCATTTTTGGCTTTATGGCAGTCGGTGGCCTTATTTTTCTTGCTACGTGGAGAAATACACCGGCCGTGCAGGTTGGTGCTGTAACTATATGGGGTACTGTGCCGCGAGACGTCGTTCGCGTCGCGCTAGATGCAGCAAAGAACTCCAATGAAGCAATGGCGAAGGTGAGCTATGAGGAACTTGATCCGCGGGAATTTTCGTCAGTATACATTCGTGCATTGGCTGATGGTAAGGGACCTGACCTTATTTTGCTTTCACATGAAGATTTATTCAGCCACCTTTCTACACTACGAACCATTTCCTTTGAGACTTTCCCCGAACGTCTTTTCAAGGACACGTACATACAGGGCAGTGAGGTGTATGTAACGCCAAATGGCATCGCCGGACTACCGTTTACCGTTGACCCTATGGTCATGTATTGGAATCGAAGCTTGTTGCAAACGGCTGGTTATGCAAAGCCGCCGAGTACATGGACCGACGTTTACGCCATGGCTCCCAAGTTAACCATTAAAGATGAGCGTCTTACCATTCGTCAAAGTGCTATAGCGTTAGGTGAGTTCACCAACTATGCGCACGCAAAGGAGGTGCTGATATCATTCTTCCTCCAATTAGGACAACCTGTTATCGAAAGAGCTTCAAATGGGCAAGTAAGCACGAGTCTATTGAAGAAAGGTGCAAACGATATTGCGTACGGGCACTATGTAGCAACGTTGTTTACGGAGTTCTCAAATCCCCAGAAAGATGTGTACTCATGGAATAAGTCACTGCCAAATGCGCGCGATGCATTTTTGGCGGGAGAGCTAGCTCTGTATCTTGGATATGCGAGTGAAATAGAGGATATTCGGCAAGCAAACCCGAATCTAAATTTTGACGTTGCTCAGTTTCCTCAGATTGCCGGCTCGGCAACACAAGCTAACTACGCTGCAGTAACAGCATTTGCCATACCCAAGGCGTCAAAAAATCCCAGCGGTGCATTTACAGCGGCGCGTCTTATGACTGACAGAGAGATGTTGCGAGCGTTGTCTGACGTGACGGGGCTACCTCCTGTACGGCGCGATTTACTTAGCGTGCCAGAATCGAATCCATATAAAGTGCAATTTAATAAAGCGGCTTTGATATCCCGAACCTGGTTAGATCCAAATGCTGAAGAGAGTGATAGAATACTCAAGAATATGATTGATTCTATCAAGTCCGGCAAGATGACTGTGTCCGAATCGGTAGCTGCAGCTGATATGCAATTGAAAGCCCTTGTAAACAACCCGTAATATGCTTCGCACCGTACCATTTGTACCGCTTTACATACTTGCCATCGGACTGCTTTTTGTTTCACCAATGTCTCCGATTGGTGTTGTGAGTTCGGATCTAGAGTTACGTAACCCTGTGGCACGTATTGCCGGTATCCAAGTAGCACAAGTTACAAATCCTATTGTTGGAGAGGGGGTACGGGGAAATCGGGATGTCGGTAGTGGTGTTTCAGGGTCTCAAAGTTCAGGGAATGCAACAGGAGAGCAAAGCGGTGGCGGAGGAGCTGGTCAACCGCTCAGTTCGCCCATCAAGGATCCTACAATAAAGGGCTTTTTGACAACGCTGCTGGGGGAGCTCATTAAAATAGGCTACATTGTTGGTGTTATATACATTGTGTATGCCGGCTTCCTGTTTGTTACAGCAGGGGATAGTGGCGATCAAATTTCTAAAGCTCGTGAAACCTTGTTCTGGACTGTTATTGGCATCGGTATTTTGCTCGGGGCACAGGCGATTGCCATTATTGTGTCGTCTACTCTTGAAGCGCTGATTAGTTCCTCATCATGACCTTCGCGGACGTTGTTTACAATCTCATATGGTACATCAATACCTTTGTTATACCTTTGATTTTCCTGCTCGCGTTCCTTGCTTTTTTGTGGGGTATATTTTTATACATGTTTTACCAGCAGTCGCTAGTAGAAGCTCGCAACATCATTCTCGGTGGTGTTGTGGTGCTGGCAATAATGGTGTCCATATGGGGCATCTTGGCAGTACTGCGCAACTCCTTCACGAGTGGGGGCGGTCTCTCAGGATCGAGTTCCTATCCAACCAATGGCTCACTGCTTATAACAGAGGAAAGTGGATCGATGTGGGATGATGTGAGTGGGTTTTTTAGCAGTTCAGATGAACCCGAATTTACCGAGTGTGGTCCTGGCTGTGCCACCTTCGAGTAACTCTGTCCACAGGTGATGGGAGTGTTCTGTGTCGCGCCAATGCCGCGTGATATACTTACCTTCATATAGAGAGTATAAGATAATCATTCATGAAAATTCTATTTGCACTAGGTTCTGTTCTGCTTGTCCCTGCGGTAGCTATGGCCCAAGTTAATGATCTTACTGATGTTTTCAATAATATCTTTGAGTTTATCAATTTTGTCGTCATTCCGTTTATCTTTGCACTGGCTTTCATTTGGTTTCTGTACAACATTTTCGTGTACTTTTTCTTTGAAGCTAAGCCCGAGAACGATGTGCTTCGTAACCAGATTCTCTTCAGTGTGATTGGTCTTTTTGTCATGCTATCAATTTGGGGAATAGTGGCTCTTGTTCAGAATTCTTTGCTTGGACAGAGTGGTGCCATTGAACCGCCAGTACTCCCAACTGTAGAGTCTCGAAACTAGGTTAGATTAGCGTTGGCGCCTAGACGCTTCCCTCATGAGTCCAATTGATAAGCTTATTCTCGCAGTCAGCGAGCACATACTCAATCCTCTTTTCTTCTTGGCTTTTGCTGTTGCGATCTGCTGGTTCCTCTACGGCGGATTCCTCTACATATGGGAAGACGCTCCCGAAGCCAAATCAAGTGGTCGCGAGAGAATGTTTTGGGGAATTGTGGGTCTCTTGGTTATGCTTTCCGCGTTTACTATTATACAAATTATTGCGAACACAATTGGAGAGCCCGTGCCTTCGTTGTAATAGTGGTACTGTGGAGTAGTAAAAAGGCCCTGCGTAAGCAGGGCCTTTGCGTTATCGTTGCGCTTTGTAGATACGCAATTCTACGTATTCTTCCTCTTCAAGATCATGAGCTTGAAAGCGGAAGGAGTCTACCTCAGAAAG
>JACCDV010529039.1_pt1 | contig 48216 bp, 58 predicted proteins | sample 7446131 | NCBI WGS metagenome assembly JACCDV01 (sample SAMN15323448, study PRJNA562643) | freshwater metagenome | isolation source: river surface water | place: USA:Blue River Watershed | collected 2017-08-17
GATGTTATTAAAAAACTTTACGAAGATGGGTATGATATAAAAACTATACCACTTACTAAATATAATGTATCAAACATAATTTCATCGAATTATTACTCGATAATAAATGAATTACATTTAACTAAAACTCCCAAGCGCATAGAATTTCATAACAGGGAGAAAGTAGATATGAAATTATACATGGCTTTGGTAAATAATAATCATGATATCGATAATTTGATATGTCGTTATGGTGTCATAGATACATTGAAAATAAAAATAGACAATTTGGACAATATAATGAAAATAATAACGCATCCAATAAATTTATGTACTTCTAAAGCAAGAAATCAAGCGAATAATATAATCGGAAAGATACAAGTATTCTTGGAGCAATTCAAATGTAGATGAAATTTGATTTTTTTTATCAATATGATGTATCCAGACGTTATAAAAGATCTGATATACGAGTATTTAATACCAGATTTTGCCGATTCTTATGAATGCGGAAGATTAGGATTGATGTTTTTGGAAATAAAGTACAAGGGGAATTTTAATGAAGGTCTAATAGATGGAGGTTATGTACCGAAAATTAGAAAATATTATATCAAATATGTTGTCAAACAGGATGATGTGAAATTATACGCGTCAATAATTAATCCACCCATGTCTTATGTACGTCGTTTTATTACGTTATACGATAGCGTGAATATATTGCGATATATTTATCAAGATGGTGAATCTATAGATCTTTATAATGGGGGTTCGCATTGGAATTACCTTGCTTCGGCTACAAAATGTTATAAATTTCTTTTGAGTAAAAATCCAGATTATACACCGACCCTAGATTTCTTAACAGAAATATGTAGATGCGCTAATAAAGAGTTATTTGATTTATATAAAGACACATTTAGTAATTTGAAAAGTACAACAATACAATCGATTATTGCCTCTGCTTGCGATTCGGATAATGTTGATTTTGTTAAATACATTGAAAAAATTATAAGATTTGATCCAACGTTTTTGACACAAAGGGCGTTGCCATTCAAAAAAAATATGTGCGAGTACTTACTGACAAAATACCCTGTGGATATGGTAGCAAGGCTTTACCTAAATAATTTAAGCGTTTATCATCTGTACTACAAAAAATACAATGATCATGTTAGATGGAGAATGGACGCTATTATCAATTCTTGTAAATATCATATTAATGATTTGCTCGATTATGCTAATTACGAGGAAATAGATGATATAATGGCGAGTATTGATATTACTGATATGGATCGCGAAATTCCTTATAACGATAAGTATTTGAATTATTTGGAGATATTGAAAAACAAGCCATATCCGGAAAAATGGAAATACATAGATGTTAATCGGTTCGCGATATCTACCGGTCTTCTTCCGTATGTAACCGATCATCAAATACGTAAAGACCCTGTTTTTATAAACAACCCAAACAATCTACTAACGCAGAAACACCGTAACTTAGTAAGGAAATTTTCGGAACGTATAAGCGTGTTAAAATCCATTAACAACTAACCCGTTGTATTGTAATATTGAAGATTCTTCTGGCGCAAAATTATCATAATTCGCCGGAATGTTTTTATTTTTTTCAGGATAAGCATTTCGCGGCGTAGCTACCACTTTTTCACCGCCTTCAAATTGAGCGGAAAAATTCTCCTGACTTAATAAAGTGGATTCTTGTAAATTATAAGACCCATATACTTCGATAGTTGGTAAGTATTTCAGATATTTTTCATCTTCGGATTTTTTATATTCACCAACTGCCCAAAACAATATCGATTGAGCAAATTTGTATAAGTATTTCAATTCAGGCCGATTGTATAACACGCCCATAGTTAATAAATAACACATTACGTCCTGTAAATTAGCGACGGAATACGCCGATGTATTATGCGCGCCTATCATATTTCCGTAATTATCGATTAATTCAAATACACCAGGAACATCGATGGTTAAATTTTTTCTTTCCTTTTTCTCCTTTATTTCTATTCCGTGCGACGAGGCATCGCTACGCATTAAATCGGAGAAACTACTATTGTGTTCTATTGTTGATTTTTTTTCGTCGCCTCCTATTACAACCCTCCTTGGTATTTTATCAAGTATAGCGTTATAAAAAACTTTATTGCCTCCAATTTTAGTTAATATCGACTTAATGTTATCGGTACGTATACTGAACGTCATTCCTAATGGAATATCTACACTTATAGCTCGCTTACTTTCTGTAAAACTTGTTTTCCACCCTTCTTCAATAACCATACCGTCCAAAGACGCCGCTTTTGACCAATATAAAAGAGCCGGGACGCCTGTTATACAATCTAATATTGATTTTGGTACAACGTATTTCGTTATTTCAAATTCCATATCATTGACTTGTATAGGATAGTTTTCGTTTAACAAATCATATCGCTTGATATCCTTGTCCCATCTACCAAATACGGTTTCCATAGGAGGTCCTTCAAATGGCAATGATAAAGCTCTATGTTGATCAATCATTTGCCAATGTGGATGTACGAACTTGAATCCGTTAAACGAATCTATAGGTATATTCTCCAGTATATTGATTGGTACGTACGTAATATCGGCACATTCCTGGAAATTTAAACGCACCTTCATAGTAGAAGCGTGTAAAGCAGATATAACACTAACACCATCCTGATCAACGGCTATTTGTTCTCCTAACCTATAAGCGTCAATATGAAATTCAGAAGATATAAAATCATAATCGGGAAATTTATTATCAGGGTATAATTTCTTTCCAACCTTTCTTAAAGCAAGATCTATCGCCATTCCTCCAACAAGTATTTTATTGTTATGCTGTATGAAATCCTTGACCTTGTTTACGGCTATTAGCATAATATCTTTTTGTTCGTTATTTTCAAATACGAGTGTTTCATAATCATCTTTGTTCATTATATAAATTTAACTAAAAAAATTACGATACCAATATGTCATATATCGCTTTTTCTACCGAAGTGAATATATTATCACTATACGAAACAGTACTCCAATCTACATCTTTAATACCTTTCTTAAGCGAATCTATGGACATGATATTTTTAAATAAATTTATATACGCGGCTGGCATCATATCTATATTATCCCTTACTAAATGTACAGCAGCAGGATTATTTAAAATATTGTACCAACTAATCCCAGAATGAAAATATAAATCTGACATATTAGATTCCAGTATGTAAATTAAAGATGTATTGTTACACAATCCTTTACACGCATTCTCCGTAATACCGACTACCTGTATATGATTTTCCAAAAGATAGGTAGCATTTGTATTGTAATACAATGTATTAATTCGTACATTATCCATGTTTGATTCTATGATAGATATAGCGTTTGGTTCTACTGTTATTTCATACCAGTCCTCTATTTTATTCAAGTTATCCCTTAGTAGATGAAGTGAACAACCTGCGTGTGGCAAAACAATATCCCATTCAATTTTATGTGGGTTCATTTCTAATAAATAAACGGCACTATGATTTATCGATAAATCAATCCAGCAAATTCTGTGGAGATTCATTTCCAATAAATAAACAGCATTATGATTTACTGATAAACGGAGCCAGTTAATCTTATGTGTATTCATTTCCAATAAATGGATAGCTCCGGGGTTCATAGATAATTCGTTCCAAACAATTTTGTTTTTGTTGTTTTCCAACAAATTTATAGCACGCGGTCTAGAAGATAATATTTCCCAATCCAGTTTTGTTTCGTCTACCCAATCCAGCAAGACATATGCGTCGGAATATTCTGCTATAATTTGAGCTATACAATTTGGAAACATGATACGGTGTAATATTATTCACATTTCAACGACCATAATAATTGCCTTTACAAGTTAAAATTTATAATTACATATAAATATAGATGTCTAACTCGGTTGAATGGACAAACAAATCGCAAAATTACGATTATGCTACTGACCCGCGTGCCGTCGCATGGCGGTTTAAAAAAGAAATTGAACCACGTATAGAATCATTTCTTGACGATTCTAAACAAAAAACATTGGTCGTTGGATCCTATAATTTGGTAAATGAACCATGGAGATTAACAACTATTTTGGAATGGCGTAAATATGGAGTAAAGGTATGTGAGAAATTAGTCGGCGAATTAACGGAAGTTTCTATTAAAAAACAAAACATTTCCAGAACGCATGCCAACTAAATATTTCAAACGCATGCCAACTAAATATTTCAAACGCATGCCTTTTTTTTCTATATTTTAAATTAAGAGATATATACGATTATAATGGAGGTTATATGCGATAATAGAGAGCGGAAAATCATTCCGTTGTTGGAATTGGCAGCTTCTAAATATAAGATTTCCGTAGAACTTAAACAAATGACGGTTGGAGATTATGCCATTTGTTATAATGGAAAAATTCTTATTATAATCGAAAGAAAAACGTGGAAAGATCTTGCCGCGAGTATGCGTGACGGTCGGAAAGAAAATATACAAAAATTATTTGACTTGCGAGAAGAGACGAAATGCTCGATTGCGTATTTAATCGAAGGTGTTCCATGTCCAGCATTCAATAAATCTTACGGACGTATCCCTTTGAAAAATCTTCGCGCGCATTTAGATCATATTGCTTTTCGTGATAATGTCCATATTTTATACTCGAAATCCGACGAATACACGGCAGAAAGATTATGCGAATTGGCTATAAATTGTTTCACGAACGAAGAATTAATCCAACGAGTTGTTGGGGGAGAAGAAAAAACACTTACCAAAAAAAGGGAATCCGTTAATAATATCAATGTATCCGTTTTGTTGGCACTACCATCTATTGGTCCTGTATTAGCAGCACTACTCGATGAAAACAAAGTTAACCTGTATAAATTGTATAACGGTTTATTTACGGAAGATAATATCGCGGAGTTAAAATACCCGACTGGAGCAACGGTTGGCCTCAAAAATGCTCGCAATATATCAAAAGGAGTTAAAAAACTAAACGGAACATCTGCGGATTCTATTCGTGTACAAAAAAAAGTTTTGGATGCTGTTCCCGGAATAGGCAAAACTAAGATTGACGCTATTATGGAACATACTAATGTTGGTAACATTCTCGAAGGAAAAGATTATTCGGATATACCTTGTGGTAAAAGTACACTCGGAATAAAAAATATGTCGGCTATTAAAAATGCTTTTGGTATCGTTGCCGATGTGATTACTGAAGAATCAGAGATGTTTGATATTGCTATGGAGATGGCCCAATTTATCGGCGAGTAAAATATTCCATAATATATAATGCCTATTGACATAAATAGTAGTATTAATTCTATTACAAGGGAAGTATTTGGTAATAATTTATTATCGACGATGGTTGGAAAGCCGTGGGCTCTTGGTTTGTTTATTTCTGTTGTTTTTATGTTTTTGATAATGATATACTACCCCGCCAAATCGTCCGTAAAAATGTCAACGATATTCAAAATATTTGTGTACATATTTATATCAACTACCTGTTTGATATTTATACACGACGGTGTTCTTAAAAATAGATATGAAGAGAAAAACACGGAAGATACATCCGCTGATATGATTACAGCTATCGGAGGCAATGATCCAGTTTATGGAAATTATTCAAAGGTTACCCCAGAACATCGTCAAATGAATATAATACCAGAACCTTCAATAGAAGAAACAGTTAAAGAGGTGGAACGTATAGTACAAGAGTTGCCAACCAAAACTTTGGGCGGTGCTATGCCACCACCAGAAAAACAAAATATATTTAGACATAACGAACTAACTAATGTATAATGATTCATTATATTAAAAATAGCTTTTTATTCGATAGAGTAAGATTTATTATGTATTTTACTTGGGTATGGGCGTGGGTAAATTTAAAGATAATTAATGTATTGTATTTATTTTATTCTGTTTTATTACATGCTCCCAATAAATTATTAAATTTATACGATGGTTGTTTTATCACAACAACACAAGGAAAAAAAATACAAATTATGGCTGCGTTTAATGAACACGCCGAAGAAATCACGGGTAAATTCAAACTTTTCTTAAAAGCATTCTGGGAACATGCCGGAGAAACGCATCAAACGAACGGATTTGATTTTCGCAAATTCAAAAAATTAACAGGAGAAAACTTCCTATATTGTATTTATTCATTGATTGATAGCGGCGCGGAATTACAAAGACGAATTGTTACATCCCGAGAAAATGTTAGAGGGAATATGTACGACTGTAATTTAGAGAGGAATAAATCGATATTTCTTAATCATGTTTATTTTGATGATGAAGAACTACCCGAAGAAGAAATAGATCTTAGCGGATGCTTTGATGAAAATTGATTTTTATTATGGTGATAACATCATGGATTCATGTACGAAATTGAAATATTATTCATTCTTTATTTGTGCTCTGTTTATCACTATAAATAGTTTCATATATTACATTTACACATTAGTTTGTGATGGGAAACAAAATGCTTTAGCATTTTTCGCGTCTATTGTTAATATGTATATAACTCATAATATATACAAAAGAACAAAAAATGTTGTAGCTACCATTATAGCTATGGAAAACGCGGAAAGAACTGATAATGTCGAAATAATTACAGACGAAAACTGATTTTTTTTACGATAGTAATAAACATCATGAATTTAAATTCGAAATTAGGACATTATTTGCTGTTCGCTGCTGCTTTATCACTCGTTATAGGCAATTTAATATTATGTATATACGTTTCATTTCACAATTTAAAAGCAGCTATTTTTTTCGTTCATTACTCTCATAATTAGTGTTTATGTGCTTTATCATATGTACAAAAATATGAGAAGTATTATTTCTCAGATCGAAGCTATTGAAAACTTTGAAAATATTGAAATAGTTACAGATGAAAATTGATTTTTTTTAATGTAAAAAAATGGGAATTGTACCCATTAGTTCTTGTGTTTTAATGTTTGTAATGATATTATTATTTGTATCAACTCTCGTATCCTTAATTTGTGCGTTCATGTCTAACCATAACGAAGATGGCAAGCAAATTCATTCTAATAAAACGATACATATATTCTTCATCATATTTATAGTATCACTCACGTGTTTAGTACTTTCAATCATAAGTTATGTTGTACAAAATTATATTATACATGCTCATAATAAAAGATCCGAAAATATCGAAATAGTTACAGATGAAAATTGATTTTTTTTTTAATGTAAAAAATGAAAGTGAAATGTACTAGTATTTATGTCTTATTGTCTATAATATTCGCATTTCCACTTATGATAATAATATTTGGGGTACGGGCATTTGGGTCTAATCATAACGAACACGGCGAGCAAATTCGCTCTCATAAAGCAATACATATATACTTCATCTTGTTTATAATAACAACTACATGTTGTGTACTTTCAAGTATAAGTGTTTGCGCGCAACATTATGTGATATTTTGGTATAATGAAAGAGTTAGAAATATTGAAGCTACAGAAAACATAGAAATAGTTACAGATGAAAACTGATTTTTTTTAATGTAAAAATGAAAATAAAAAATATTAGTATTCATGTTCTGTTATTCATAATGTTCGTATCATTCGTATTAGTATTAACATCCGGATTACTGGTATTTGGGCCTAATCATGATATAAATGGTAAGCAAATCCATTCTCATAAAGTAAAACATGTATTCCTCATCATATTTATAGTATCACTTCCGTGTTTAGTACTTTCGAGTATAAGTGTTTGCGCGCAAAATTATATGATAAATAGATATAATGAAAGAACCGAATATATCGAAATAGTTACAAATGAAAATTGATTTTTTTTAATGTAAAAAATGAAAATATTGCGCGTAGGGTCATACGATTTGACTGGTACAGTAATAATATTATTATTATCAATTGGGATATCATTTGTGTTTCCGTTTGACATTTCCGATAAGACATTTTTAAAATGTTGTATCTATGTTTTTATAATATTGTTCTACTCAACAAGTATATATATCGTATTTTCATGCCTGACTAATGATATACCGCCGAATTTGCGGCGGCAAAATGGTAGATCCGTTTCAAGTGAAGATGAATTCTAATCTCGTTATAAATAACAAAAGTAGTGTATTGGTTGCCAAAAAAAAATGAATTTTAATTTCATTATAAAAAAGGGAATACAGATTAGTTACTGAAAAAATCCAATTATAAATGGAGGAAATATTTTGCGACGGTATGGTTTTCGTGATTATGGTAATATTAGCATTCTTCGGGATGCTGATAACGTTCCCGAAAGAACATTATGAATATCCGTATCATTTACATTTTATGTATTCATTATTTGCCGGCTACGTAATAGCATTTGTATCTAATTTATATTTGTATATAAAGTTTTTCTTGTTTAAGAGAAAAAATTGATTTTTTTTACTATGAAAAAAAAATGGACCCAAATGATTGCCGTGTTTGTAATTGTTTGTGTATGGCATTTTTCATTGTTATTTTCGTCGCTGTTTTGATATTCGAAGAATCATCAAAAAAAATGGCGTCGAATATTATCATTGCGGTATCCGCTATTGCCATATTAGTAACTAGTATAGTAGAAATATCGTTTATAACGTGCCGCACACGGTGTAACGGATATACTACTATTCATCACCAGGAAACCAGCTCTGTTCCGTTGTCAGACATTTCCGTATCAGAAACATAAGGAAATATTCGATAGATATTATTATCATTGATAATGTTGATCGATATAATACTAATTTACATGGAAAGAATAGCAGAGCTGAATATAATATTAGCGCGGAAATGTAATGTAACAAACACATGTTAAGGAAATAATTAGCCATGCTCATGATAATTGTTTGTATTTTTCAATATTTTTTTTACATCTCTCGCATTCATATTTTTAATATTTCTTTCCTTTCTCATTCATATTTTTAATATTTCTTTTTCTTTCCATTCATATTTTCAATATTTCTTTCCTTTCTTTTTCTTCCCATTCATATTCTTAATATTTCTTTCCTTTCATTTTGCTCGCTACGATTTTAACGGGTCTTTTAGTTGTCTTTGGTACGGTACTATCAAAATAAGGATTATTGGTAATGTCCATATTATCTGACGGCAATTTATTACACAGCTTAACAAATCCATCACCACCCAATTTAAATTCACCTACTAGTTTTGCTATATTGTATCGCCAAGGAGACAAGTCTTCTTTTATATAAATTAGTTTCTGATAAGTTTTGAAATCCGAGTATGGATTATCTACCAAAACAGAGTCTGCTATTAATTGTATATGTTTCTTATCTGTTGGGGAAAGTTTTGAATTGGCAATATAAGCCCCGATAGATTGCGAATCAGTGAAGTAAGAGATATGTATATTACGCCGTATACCCGCGTATACCTCAGTTATATTATGAATAGATACAACGAACGTTATGTATTTGTGTCTACCTTGTGTGAATATCATGTCGAAAATATTGGGTTCATTTTTTTTATAATATTTGTGCCATGTGGAAAAGTTTTCCGTACAATCATCGACTATTATCATAATACGCGGATTAAGATCAATATTATCTAAAGCCGCTGTTTCGTCATTGGTTAATTGCCCTCTTGCTTTCATTCCCTGAAGCACAAAATCGTTTTTTTGTATCGTTTCCTTGTAAAGTAATTTAACGCGCGTTCTTTTTGTGTCGTTTACCATGTTTATTTGGGACTCTCTTGTATTATACGCAACATTACTTTGGGAGTTTATCATGGCAATTTTTCTGTCAGCGCTACGGTTAATTGCTTCGATCATCATATTTGCCTCACGATCATTACATTTCACAAATAAATCGCGCAAAACAGTAAAGTCATTTGCTTTTTCATATAAATCTGCTAGATACATTTGTCTTATCCAAATGGTCTCGAGTCTCTTTTTTGATAAATCCGATTTAAATGCTTTTTTCGGTAGCATGCCTGAATAATGTTTAACGGCTGTTTTTGGCATTATGGCAATATAATTGGGTATTGTATTCTTACAAATACTCAAAATTTCCTTTATCAAAACAGTTTTTCCTGTATTAGAACCTCCATAAATCATGGTAGTTTTATCCACAAATGTACCGGGTACTTTATCGACCCTTTTTATGGGTGTTCCATCCGGGGCTAGCATTGTTGTGTTATCCGACATTATAATCTTTATATAAAAAAAGATTTATAAAGAAAGTTACTCCTGATCCCAAATATCATTCGCGTCTTCAACATCATATGCTTCGTTTAAATCCATTACCTCGCCTTCTTCCTCTTCTGAGGCAGTAGCTTCAGACGCCGCTGTTCCTATCAAGTCATCCGCCGACATATTTTCGTCCGTATCGCTTATTTCAATATCTATATCAGTATTCATTTTCGAATATATGGATTCGGCTTTGTAATACATTTTATTCTGTTCAATGATACTATTAGAAAGTAGTTCCGCTAATTGTTTACCTACCGTTTCATACTTACCGCTTAGATTATTTAGTTTGATAAAAATACCAGCAAGATATTCCAGAAGAAAGTTTACATAATTTTTACTTTCTATATATGGCACATCTGACGAAATAAAGTCCTGTTTAAAATTTGGCATTTGTCTTTGGAAATCTGACAATTTTATATCACGGACTATGTTTAATATTTTACTCATTTCTAGAGGAATACGCGTTGTATTATTATAATTACGAAACATACTATATGAACGCAAAACACTGAGTATATAGTTTTTTATTATCATGGATTGTGTTTTGAATGTTTCGTTTTCGTTTTTTGATGGATTTACCTTTCCGGATTCTATATCAGCGTATTCATATTCGTATCCTAACCCGAAATTAACTATAACGTTGTATTTTATGCCGGATATTTTACTCCATTCGGCCACGTTTTTAAATGATGTTTTATGTTCGTCGTATTTTTCTTCCTTGTATTCCCTTTTAAGTTCTAATCTTACAGATTCCAAACTCTCTATACCGTATTTATGTTTTTCCAATTCTATTTTCTTGTAAACCGCGGAATATTTTTTGTAGTAAGGGTCGTTGTCAGAATATTCGAGTTTTTTTTCGGAATTATATCCGCATTTTTTACATACAAAGTTATCTATTTCGTGTAAATTACCTTCCGGGCAGCGATCTACAAAATATTGATAAAATGCCGTATAATTAGTTATATTTTTAAACCGCGCCTGTAAATTGCTTTTCTTATCCGAAATGGCGGAACGCACAAGTTTTTTACACAAACCACAGCGCTCGTCTATCATTCTCATTTTTGAAAATTCTTCTAATTTTTTATCTTCGTCATTAATCCACGCAACAACCTGTTTATTTTCTAATTCAACTTCTTTTTTACCATCGGAATAGATATACGAAGCCGTTTTATGTCGAGATCCCGATTCGCAATAATGTTGAGCGTATTCAAGATTGGAAAAGTTATTTAATTCCGCGCGGAAATCATTTAACCAATCTATTGTCATCAACGGATAGCATCTTTTTTTACTAAATTGTAGCATTATTTCCTTTTCTTGCGCCAAAACATGTTCGTAATCACTGTAATATTTGCTAATAATGCCATGCCTAGGAGAAAAGGAGTAGTTTTGTAAATTTCCATGTATGTAATCGTATATCATCATAAACGAATCATACGTATATTTATCAAAAGCCGCGTCTCCGAATTTCCACGGTTTTGGTACTTTGGCGGTTTCAAATACTGATAATCCTTTGGCGAAATCTGCGTTTATTTTTTCGACAGTGCGTCCAAGGATTTTTCCTATATCTGCTATATTCTGTGGGCGATCTTGACTACCATGACCAAAATAACTTAATCTCTGCGCGTAATATAAATAATCATAAAATGGATCCTTCGTTATCGTATAAATAACCGGATCTTCGAAATTCTCCATTGGGGAAATCTTAATCGGTTTGACATAATTTCTGGCCCAAGTATACGCTTCCTTCAAGAATAAATGTTTCACAATATCGATATTTATATTCTTCAAACGTTTTATTATCGGATCTTTCGAAATCAAAATGAGATTTAAAGCGGTTGTTAGTATATATTTCTCGTATAATTTAGTGCTTTCAGTTACCGCACCTCCTTTTTTATATTTGTGCCGTGATATTTTGTTTCTTTTTTTCATACCGCCGCCCCTTTTCGTGTCGCCTCCTTCCTTTGTATCACTTTCCTTCATATTTTTTATAGCAGTTTTCTTTATGTATTTCTTCTGTTCGCTAGCGTCTTGTTTATCTCTCCCAAACATAATCTTATTTGGGTTTACCATCATTATGGAGCATAACGCAGCGTAAATATAAATATTAACGTATAAATTAAGTGTATCTTTGATACTATCAACGGTGTTAGTACGACTTCTTATGAGTGTAGATTCTTTTTCGCCTATTACATCGCGTAATCCAATTACTAGACTATTAATCAGAGGTTTTATTGGTATTGGCGTATTAAATTTCACATAAGACCCTACTATATACGTTGTTTCTTTCCAGATCATGTTTTGTATCGGATCTTCTATCCTAACACCATCTACACGCACCCCGCCTAAAAATTTTACTACTCCTTCGCGATCAGAATCAGCTAAATGCTCGCCACATATTTTACAATAATAACCACTTTTAATTTCCGGTAACGCGTATCTTGATATTATTTCTTTACGTATTGCGTCTCCTATATCGCGTGAATATTTTACCAATAATTTACCATATTCATATACATGGGGACATTCCCCGCAAGACAATAATTCATCATTCATTGCTGGTACGGATTGTTCTATATCGCGAAGCGCTTTTTTCAAATCATCCATATCCGATTTAAAAGACTCTCTTAGATTAGAGAACAATTGCTGTATACGTTTATCTTCATCGTTCGGTGTGTACTTTTTCTTCATTTTCTCAAATTCCAAAAGTAAAATGCTTTTTTGCTTATCATTCAATTGATTATGGCCAAATTTATCAAAAGCTATACTTTGTTTTAACGCTATGTCCATACGACGTAATTCGCTTTCATAAGAAAATTTCTCTATTCGTCGTTTGTATTCTATTTCTTTTTTTTGTAACTGGAAAGCTTGTTTATACACGTCATTATCCAAACCGAGTATTGACCCAACGTTATAGGCAAAATTTAAATTATTGCGATCCAATTTGTACAATACATCTTCCATAAAAACGGAATCATAATTTCCATCCGTTGCTTCGGATAAATGCCTTAATATTTCTGTATTAGTTATTTCGCTTTTTACTTCCGACTTGACTTCGACATTGGTGAAATTTGGTTTTAATATACAAGCATACAGCGATAATAAATTACATTTATAATACCGATGTAAAGAGGATATGTATCTTATTAAGATATCAAATGTCTCATCCGTAAACATGATTTCTGCTTTTAAAACACCAAAATGAGGAAATTTTTTATCCGCCATAGTGTATCTTTTTGACGGGTATTTAAGACCTATTAAACCTAATTGCTTTAATGCTTTATTCGTAAGCATTTCAAAGAATGCGTATTCTGTTTTATCATAGTTTTTCATTATTATCATGGGAAATAACATACCAACAACATTAAACGGTTCGTTAATCGGTATTGATCGATACGTGTTTCCTATTTTAACAAGCGTTATGCTGTCATTTTGTATAGTTATCGAATTTTCTTCTCCCATTATCGGCACACCGTACGCGCATACGTATTTACACTTGATAGATTGGACATTTGTATTAGGCGGTTGATACTCCGCAAATTCTTGTTCCATATTATATATTTCGTCAAAATGAACGTCTTCTAATTTGGATGCCTTTTTTAATTCTTCATATTCTAATTCTTGCTGCGTTTTTGTTAATTTCTCGGTTCTCTGAGGCACCTCAAATATAGTAATTTCTGTTTCCATTATTTATATTATTATGCCTATATTTTGATCTGAATTTATTCTAAAACAAAGCCAATTAGAATCTATACTAATGTCTGTTCAGGAAAAAATTTTAAACAGAAGAAATTATACAGATAGGACAATATCGACTTATCAAGTTGTTTCTGCGTATATTGTAAATTTGTACTATAATGACTTATACAGCGAAGCAAAAAAGATGAAGAATTCCGGAAAAACATCTTCATTAACAGAAGGATACAGAAACTCTGTGTTTATTTTCATAAACACCATCGATTACAAATCAAGAAAACATTATAAACCAGTTTATTATAATAAGCTTTTACATGATCTCACGAGATATTTCACCGAATACACGTCTTTTGACACATTGACCGTATCCGATTGTATAGACAAAGTAACGAAGGAATTTATACCGGAACACTTTTACAAAAGTTTGTCTAAAGACGATAAGAGGAAATTTCTTCGCATCATTCTCACGGATTCGATCAAAAATTTTAGCAGATTTGTTGTAACCGCCGATTCTTTGAAATTGATTATTGATAATCATGAAGAACAAGAGAATCCAAGATTATTCGTAGAAAAGATGGTAGATCTTCTTATCTTACAACGTGATATATTTTATCATAAATTTTTGGACAGTTCTATCGGTAATACCAACAGCGACACGATCGATCGAAACTTGGCATTGAAAATGCAAAATGAAATTAAACGATTGTCTCAAGAAAACAATGAATTGAAAAATGTAATCAAAACTTTACAAGAAGAGAGTCAAAATAAAACGGATGGCGCATGCCAAGTAGTAAATGCCTATAGAACATTACAAAGAAAACATCGTGGATTAAAAGATGAACTAGAAGCGACGCGTAAACAATTACATGATTTGGAAAGCGCTGAAGAACAGAGGCGTGCTAATAAAACGAGTCATCACGATGAACGTCATAATTCGGATTCTAATAGAGGAAGTGAATCTAAACAGGAAATTCTTGCCATGATAGATTCTCTTGGCGAGGAACCGGAACTAGTAGAGAGAGACTCTCCTCCGCAATCACCAATCGTTGAAAAAACAACGGAACATGTTAATATTACCAACATAGGGAACGGAATGTCATTGGACGATATGTACTAAATCGTATATCTTTTTTTTGCCACTATTTGAACATAAAAATAACCAGATTTATTTCAAATTTGAAATTATATCGCTACTATATAATAATGCCCAAAAAATTGCTAAAACCCGACAAATATCAATCAGATAGTGATTCTGACGTAAATCGTGAAGTAGATATTCTCGCATCTGATGAAGATGATGTTGATTCCATCGAACACGAGATAGAATATAAAATTCAGTCAAATCAAAGCTCGTCTTTAATAAATCTCGAAAAGTTTCTTAAAGATCCGTCTATTATAAATTCGTCGGGAGATCCATCTACGAATATCATTAACAGAAAGAAAAAATGTTACAACATACCCCCTCTCAAGATAGAGAAGTTTTTCAAGTTATTAGAAATTTGTAGAAGAGACAACATACGTCTCACTATGGCGGAAAAACAGTTGGAATATTCAGGCATTGTATTAGATTTTGACATATACCAAGACAGCAAGCAAAGTCAATTTACAGATGATGTATATCATATGTTGGTCGACAGTATTATGAAAATGATACAAAAAATAGTAGACATTGATGATAAAGAAAAAACGTTTGTGGCGATAACGAAGAAGCCAAAAATAATATTTGACAAATCCAAAACTTGTTACAAAGACGGATTTCATATCATTATTCCAGGTATTCAAATACATAGAGGCGTAAAAAAACTGTTGATCAACAAAATATTAGAAAGCGAAACATTAAGTGACATATTAGAAGATGTGGAGCCTGCTGATATTGAGGTGGATGATAGAATTTATAATCGTAATGACTATCTAGATATAAACTCTTCTCATATACCTCCGTTTTTCTTAGGCAATTCTTCCAAATTCGGAAATGTGGCATATAAACTGTACAAAGTTTATGAAATCACTTTCAAGAATAAAACTAATTCTGTAATTATTACGGAAACCAAAGTTTTGAAGGATAAAAATGTAAACGCATCTTTGGAATTATCCGTTAATTGGCCGGGAAAGGTTATACAAAAAAAACGATATGAAGTGCGGCCAAAATTCGCACAAGAAGTGTCTGTTACAGAAGCGCAAAACAAACCTGAATCTGATGTTGTGAATAATTACGGATCCTTATCAACCAATTCTGTACATGATTATCAAATATCCGAAATAAAGGATTTGTTGGATACGATTAATCCAGCACGCGCCGATAATTATGACGATTGGCGTAACGTTATATTTGCTTTGGCTAATACATCTATATCATACAAGCATTTAGCGGAATATTTTTCTCGTAAATCTCCCAAATTCGATCCTGTAGGATTTGAAAAACTATGGAATTGTTCTTTACATGGCACGAAAAGGCCTGTAACACTCGGTTCTTTACACTTTTGGGCGAAACAAGACAATCCCGATAAATATACAGAAATGAGATCTCGCAGTATATCTGGTATACTTTACAGTATGGTATACGAAGGATATAAAGAGGGATTATTATCCCATGCTGATATCGCAAAATTAATTCACATTCTTTTGAGACATAAGTTCAAAACAGACAATCCTACGGGTACTAAAAATCGCGTATGGTATGAGTTTGTTTTAGATGATGATCCGTTTCAAAAGGAAGGCGAAATCTACAAATGGCGTATTTGGCCAACATACCCGGCTAGTTTATCAATTTATATAAGTGATACGCTTCCGAAATTATTTGACGATATCTATAAAAATATCAAAACTAATTACGAAAAATCTGTGGATACAATGTCTAAATATTACAACAAAGTTCTTCAGAATTTCAAATCAACCATGCGTAAACTTGGTGATCGTAGTTACATTAAAAACGTTATTGCGATGGCTGAAGATAAATTTTACAGTCACGGATTTTCGGATCAGCTTGACAAAGATCCTCTTGTAAGAGGCGTATGTAATGGCGTTTTGAAATTATCCGTTACAGGATCACCGCCACAACTTATAAAAGGATATCACACGCATAACATTAGTAAATTTACGAGAGCTGATTACATCGCATTCGATCCTTATGATGTCACTATGAAAAAAATTATCATAACGCTGCGATCGATATTTCCAGACAACGAGCCGGATTCATTCGAATATTTGATGTATTTCTTAGCTAGTACGCTTGACGCGAATAGTAAGGAATCTATATTCCTAATTATTGTCGGTCACGGTTCTAACGGTAAATCATTACTTGTAGAATTACACAAAGCGGCCATTGGTGAACATTACGGTGCTAAAATGCCTCTGAGCTTTTTAACTAGTAAATCGTATAATTCGGACAATGCTACGCCCGCTTTAATGCAACTTAAAGACGCAACATTTGCTTATTATTCTGAATCAGAAAAGGGTGAACGTTTAAATGTTAGTCGTATTAAAGAAGTTACGGGTATAGAAACATTGGCTGGTAGAAAGTTACATAGTGATATGGTTAATTTCAAGCCCAAATGTCATCATATGGTATCGTCAAACTTCGAATTTGATATTGATAGCAATGATCATGGTACGTGGCGCAGAATCGACTATATACATTTGAGGATTACGTTTAAATTACCGTATGAATTTAAAATAGATCCGAACGATCAATATACTCGTCGTGCTGATCCTACCGCCATTTTGACATGGCCAGAAGACCCGCAAATTATTGGCAGGTATCTTGGATTTATGGTATGGAACCATTATTGGCTGTATCGTAAATATGCCGGTAAAATTAGATCCATACCACATCCTCATATTAAATTCGATACGGATAAATATCGACGCAGACAAGATTTGATAAGTTCATTCATAGCACAAAGATATGTAAAAACTGCGGATCCGTCTATCGAATATAAAGCGGCGGATGAAATCCGCAAATATATCACATGGCATCAATCTAACACAGGTACTACTTTACCAAGTAAAGGATTGCTTGAACAGTTTCAAAACTCAAGTATTGGTAAACATATTGCGTTGCGTCGCGGAGGACATTATTTCGTCGGACATAGATTTCTCGACAATAGCGAACAGCTTGAAGATGGGGAAGAATATGAAACTAAACATGTATTTGATATTCAACCACCTGAGGACAATTTCGGTATTGCGCCTGAAACTCCAGAACAATATTACGAACGATTGTGTCGTGAATATGACGAGAATAAACATTTGTTTAGTGACGAAGGTAGATACGATGTTGACGAAGATATCGTGGCGGAATACTACGTAGCTGGAGGCGTCGAAAGACGGCCCGAAAATATCGTATATGATGAGTATGGTATGGCTTTACAGCCCGGAGTCACGCTAAAAAAATTAGATGAGCCAAATCTGGCTTCCAATAATATTGATTACGATGATATGTTGGAATTCATGATAAATGAAGACGATATGGAAGATGATTAGTATTCGAACCTAAATGTTTCGTATTCTTCCAGCATTTTTAATGCTCCTTCTTTTGTACCTACTGTACTAATGTAATTAATAAATTTATTAGAAAATCGAACTGTAAAATTTAATTTTCTATATAAATCAACACGAGTATCAAATAGCTCGAAAGGATTACTATCGTATACAAAATCCACAATATCTTCGTATTCGTGATTATTAAAATAATCCACAATTTCTTTATATTCGGAAGTTATACGCAAATCCTCCATCATAATTTTTTTATGTAAATTATACGCCTTTAACATTCTTTCGTTGTCATCATAACGAATAACTATACCTGTCATTTTTAGACAGGCGGCCAAAAATGACATTCCCATAATATCGCCGGGCGATTTATTAGTCAATAATACATAGTCCCCAATATCACTAATTGTGACGACCGAATCATAATAACTTGATACATTCATGTAATTGTCCAAATTAGACGGACTAAGATCAGAATAGGATTGTTCATTACCCATTATATAAAAAAATATAAATAGCTTTATATGCTTTTCACGATTGAGACTATACCGAACAGATAAACACGTAATTGTGGAAATTAGCCACATCTCCAGATTCGAGGCCTTTCTTTAGATAGATAAAGAGTGGTTTTTGATACAAGTTCAAACTCGTTTTGAACTCTATCCCTTGTCGTAATCTATCGGCCAAAATATCGGCGTTCCACGACGAGTAACTCCAAATAAATTTCTCGAATTCTCTCTCGAGAAGATCTCTAAATATGAAGCCCAGGTTGTTCACGTCGACAGCGGCCGACTTTGGCTCGCAACAACCTATAAGTTTCGTAATAGTGTAATGAATATCTTCCTGTGTTTTACAATCGTAAAACTTCAATATGCTATCGTTGTCGTGAAGAAAGAATCTCATGATTAACGCCGTGTATTAATAATAAAAAAATAAATCAATTTTTTTTCACATGTACGAGAAGTCAAATAACTGTACATCGATATGCCTTATGTGTAAACCGTCTCTATTCACGCATTTTTTAATATAATTTACATATTGCGACTTGATAGTAGCTCGAAACACTATTTTGTCAAACAGATAGTTTTTGAAGAAAAAGTTATTACCTCGTGGTAAGTATTGTCTCTCGGCATGCATGACCACCAAAGATTTAAACAATGTATTGATAAAATTAGATTCGCTAGACATATACGTGATATAATCCTCTATATCATCCACTATTTTCATAGTGGCCAATATATACAGATCATTTTTATCAATATTGTTTTGGAACAATTCTATGATATCTTCGCGTGTTTTTAATTGTCTCCAGTACATTTTTTATTGAAAACTGAAATTCAATTTTTTGTAATGATGAACTCTGCCAACCGTACAGTAGATGGAAAGGAGGTACCATTTATCACAAGTATAACTATACCGGATTTCTTTGATTTCAGAGGATCTATACTCGATAATAAATATATTGATATGTGCGAATTCATATCCACTGATAGACATATAGTTGGAAAATTTCTGGATGGTAAAATGATACAAGGTATGTGTCATTTTTTCGATTCGCCTCAACATAAAATTTATCTAAATAATAACAGGGAAGTTTTACACGTAAAAAATGGCGTTGGTAGATATTGTTATTTTGACAACATCTCGCAAATAAAGCATTTCGTCGCTATCAATACCGATTCCCTTCGATATTATACAATACTTCCAGAAGAAAAAAGATGTTGTCTAATATTCGAAGCCACGAAATCATATACTATGTACAATAAAACAACGGAAAATTGTATCAAAACTGGCTCGCTTTTTGGCTCGGATTTTCCGGGAAGAAAACATTGGATAGATTTTATATGCCATTATAAAATACCGGCATTTATGGCCTTATCCATATGGCGTGTTCCTTTCACTATCATGAAATATGATATATATAGTATTGTTGAACGTAAATCACACGGTGGTATTTGTATAGTTTGCCATGAAGCGCCTGCCATATATATGTTTGACAATTGTAAACATTTGTGTATGTGTATTAGTTGTTATAACACATTGGATCAGAGATCTCGTTGCGTCGTATGTAGAGCATATACAACTTGTTCACGCGTATATTTTTAATTACCCGCTTTATTTTTTACAATATATAATGATCATACATATAGCAGGACCTTCGGGATCTGGTAAATCAACTTTGGCTAAGAAAATAAAAAACACGCATAAATGGTTAACAGTTATTGACACAGACGATATTGACGACTATAATTCGTTAAAAATATTAAACAAGTACAATTTGAACACAGCCGCTAATCAAAAAGCTTATTCAATCGCCACTGCCAAATTAAACAAACAGCATATAAATGAATTGGTTGAGGAAAACGAAAATATACTTTTTGTTGGCTTTTTTCATAAAGGTATGGATCATATGGTTAATTTGGTAGATCATGGATTTACTATCGCGATAGATCCTGAAACTTTATGGAGGCAATACAACGACAGAACAATTTCATTATTACACAAACATAGCAACGCAATAAAGAAGTTATTGAACAGCAAAATAGATCCTATGAAAATCCGTAAAATATTCAGCAAGAAATTTGGTATAAGGAATGGATTCGATTCCGCTGGAATTGATGATATGGAAAAGGCTATCAAAAGTATGAAACGTAGAGCGAGAGAACAGAAATATCAATACGATACTAGTAATAATATATACAAAAAAATAGTATCGCTGTTAAAAATGAATAGTAAAACTAATTAATGGGTTTTATAAATAATTTCTACGAAGAAAACGATATTTTATCATTCCAAATACCTCAATTAAATGATCCAATGCGAGGCATACGTAAAAAGAAAGGTGATAAATATCTGTTGCGAGACGGTACTATGATAACAGGATTGTTTAGTGACACGGAATTATTAGATGGATATATGATAAAGAATGGTATTCTCTATATTAGGCAATTTAATGTTTCCTCGGTTTTGTTTCGTGGATTTACGCGTATTACCATAATACACAAAGACAGAATAGTTTATTTCGCTTATTCAGGAACACCGAGAATATTTGGAAAATACGACGAAAACGACTTGAATATGATAAGATCCATATATTCAGGACCATTATAAAATATCGTATACATGTCAATTTGTTCATATTAAAATATGAATTTTAATAATGGAATTGATGGAAACCGTTAGAATCATAAACGCGTATTTCCCCAAAGTTATATCAAATTTGATATATGATATATTAGCTCATGATATTGCGGATTCTCGTGATGCTGCTATTTACGGCGTTATTGAATTGATAAAATACCCGGAATCAGCATTTGATGCGATAACTAAGCATTGTAGTATTGACGCGGTTAAATCGATATTTCCCATAGTTAATGGAAAAATAAAGGTCTCCCAAATGTACGACGCAATCTATCATTCTCTAGTAAATGGTAGAAAAGATATCTATGATATCATTCTGAACCATAAAAAGATAAAACATTTATCTCCCGAAATGTGCGATGACGATAAATTGTACAAAAATTGTACAGATGAAACTTTCGCAATTTTGATGAAATTATTTGGCGAAAAAAATACTTACGTGATACACGATAAAATTTATGAGTACGATAGAGTTGATCTTTTGAAATATGTATCAAAGCCCGATTTATATTTCGCGTTGTTGTACGGATCGAAAAAGATTATCGCCAAAATCAAATCGGGAGGTGATAATAAACATATTACTTATATAAAAGCCTATTATGGAGACGAGAAAAGTATCGAAACGTTGAGAGAATTGAAAGATATTAACGTCGAGATTGAAGATAATATTTATGAAATAATCGTAATTAAAAACAAGAGGTTCGACTTATTCGATCCGTCAGGAATGTGTTTAGTTCCAAGAATAATTTTCATTCTATTGGAAACGAACCAAATAACTCCGCAAGAATTTGCCGATATTTTACTAAATATACCGGCGGATGATTCCTTCGCTGATAAAAAATTTGAAACAACGGATATGAAATTATATGATTCCGTGAACAAGGTGTTTATTGAAAATAAACTACATGATTTGGGTTATTCATTATATTCTTTCAATGATGAAGATAAAAAAAGATTAATCTTTTCCAGTATCTATAATAACGAAATCGATGAAGTACTCCGTTACGATTTGTATGAACACATTTTCTCTTCGGCGGCTTTTCATAATAACGTTAGCCTGATGAAAAAAATGTATCAATTAGGTGCTAATAATTTTCTGGAAGCGGCGTTAGCGGCTACGTGTAATAATTCTATGGACGCATTTTTATATGTCAAACCATTTGTCGATGATTTCAAAATGTTATTTGAATGCGCCGCGATGTGCGGATCACATTATATATTATTAGATTTAATGGATTACAAATACGATGTGGAAACACATGATAGATACACAAATAAACTATTAGGACGGAATGATAAATTCGATATATGTTGCCAATATAGTAAACATTATAATGATGTGGGTCACTTGTTTATCGAACATGAAAACATCATCAATTGGGCAGAGGATTAAAAACTGATTTTTTTTGTATATCATAACCATGGATCTCCCCACCAATAAGAAAACGAACTTGGAAGTACAAATGTACAATAGAATTAATACAGCCTCGCTTGAGGAATATAAGAGATTGTATCATCTGTGTTACAGACCGTATAAAGTTTCCATCGAGATTGTATCTGATGTAATCAATATTAAACTAGAAGAAACCAAATCGTCGACTTTAGAGTTGTTTATGATTCTAACGGCTATGACCGGAGATTTACGAAAATTATGTGTGTTGTATAATCAATTGAGAGGATTTAAAACACAAGTACCGGAAAATTTGTCAAACGAAGAATATAGAGATATTCTGATTGAATATTGTACTGCTCACGAGAAGCCTATCAACTTTACTTCGAAATATATTCATCCCTATTGCTATTGTAGCAAACGTATGGCCGATATGTACAGACAAATTCTTAAATTTTAACTATTCCATTTAGATTTTTTTTGTATATTCATTATAATGACTACAATAAATTTACATATACCGAATATTGCTGAACCAACCAATTATCAAAAAAATTTGTCTAAAATTATACTAGAGAGAAATTCTGTACATCAGGATTTATCCAGCGCTGAAGGAGTAAGATTGTTCAATACAGAAAATTGTGGCAATCATTACATTAATTCTGCCCTACTTGCTTATAATAATCACGTTGGGTGGCATATAAAACCGGATGATTTTATGGCTATGATAAATATGATTATATGTAGATACGTAAATTTGCGGCCAGAAATTTACGAAACCAAATTCGTAACAGAAAAAAAATCCATAATAATTCCCGATATAAAAGAAGGGAAAGAAGATTGGGATGCCATGTTGGAAACATGGAGCCAATTAATATCACAAAATAGTGATAATCCTCTGTTGATACAAACAATGCGATCGGATTTCAGTACTTCAAAACATGAGGATTTGGCGACATCTAATGCTATTATTATGTCCACAACACAAGAATATTTCGAGTATCGTTGTAATACACTTTGCGGTATTCCGTATATTAAAATGGAAGGAACACCAGACGATTGGCATATGTTATTAGAAAAAACGGCATTTATAGCATTAGAATTTAACGGCACAACTTTACAATTGTATTTAAATAATAAGATAATTCCGGTATTAACGGAATTACATGGAACTATTTTAGGTAATGTAAACACTGTATTTTGGAGTAATATAATTCGATCCAATGATAAAACCGGATTTCTTTCCGGTTGCGAATCATCGTATACTGGATGGTTGTTAGATTTCGTGCCTAAAATGATGGCCGATACCGATGTAATTTTCTCGCAAACGACTAAATTTGATAAAATGCCTATTAGTATAGTTAGAACACCATTCGTGTATAACACTGGTACGAATCATTATATGACTTTGGAAGCGGGTTCTTTCGGTGTTAATCAGGACGCTAATGGATGTATCGCCCCTATTCGCGGTTATAGGATACTAAGAAACTCATGAAAAAAATGAATATTTATATGTTCATTAATACAGCGATGGATTCGGAAACAAAAGACCATTACGCGTATATGTTCGAAACGGACGACAAAAGACTACATTTATTTCACACTTTGAAATACGAACTATCTTCGATAAGAGCAGAGGATGGACCGAATTCCCCTGAGTTCAAAGACTTTTCGCGTCGTTTCGTTGAACTGGTTGAGTTTTATAATTTTCTCAGTTATGTCGAGAAATTCAAAACCCGGGGTTGGTTTGTAAAAACCTTTTCCTCTAAAAAGAAAAAGATATGGAGAGCATACAATGTCCTTCGGGAAAGATATCCCGGCTCTCCATACATGGGAAAAATTGAGAGGGAGATGCCAATGTAATTTTTTTTGTATATTCTATTTAATTAACGATAGACTGTATAATATAATGTCAAATACATCACGCGATGAAATAAAAGAAAAATTACTGGCATTAAACAGGACGCACGACGAATATAGAGCCAAATCAAATATAGTAATACGCATCGATATATCTCCCGCAAATTCATCCAAGAGAATGGAACAAATAACATATCGCGACGGAACTAATGATTTCACTCATGATAGATTTTTTGTTCCATTCACGAATTATAAGAATATGTATTTAAACACTGTTGCGAGTGCGTATTTATTCGGTTTGGGATTACACTTACACGTGGAAGATTTTTTAAACATGATTATGGATATAGTGAATTTATATGGAACGGAATATAAAACATACGAGTTATTTCAATCGATGGAAGCGTCATTTGCCAGTTCATCGCAATTCACAACGCAATTATCACGTATAAAAATGCTTTCGAAAACATGTACAGATTCTTCTGATGTTGTGTATGATAGGGGATCTCCCACGGTTATTTATTTACACGGAACAGAAAAAGACTGGCCTCATTTAGAATACAAACTAATAAACATAAGGCGATATTTTGAGGATAACGCAGATTTGGTAGATCGTTTGTCGGAATTACTTCCTATATTGAGAAATATAAGTGACAGTTATCGAGGAGTTGTGAATGTTGAGTTTTGGAATAACATGTTAGGGGAAAACGGATGGTTTAATAAATTCATTCCATCTATTAACGGATCTTATTCTACCGGAATCAGTAAAAAAAATAATGTATTAGTCGGCGCATTTGGTGTGTTTCAATATGAAGACGGGTCTTTACAAACTATACGCGGTTATGTAGAGGATTAACAGCATGGTCCGTTTTTATAAATTTTTAAAGCGTTAGCAACGTGCCTATGCTGTCTGGATGGATGCTCGTTCTGTATTTTAAGTAATTCTATAATAATGGGATTTTCATATTGCCCTGTAATTTCATTATTTTCCAGATAGACAGACAATTTACCGGCTATATAATGCGGATTATTATACGTTCTTGCGAGCTCTGTAAATTTAAACAATAGTAAACTGGCGGACCCGTCGTTCATAACTTCTGGGACTTTAGTCTCGTTTTTCTTATTGGTATTTCCCATTTATATAAAATAATTCACTGCCTTTTAATATGTGTTTTTATTCATTTTTTCTCTGCGTACATTAATCCAATAAAATACCGTGTTTACCAGTTCTATTTTTTTTGTAGATGTGTTCTTCCTCAAGAAGCGAGATAGCTTCAATAACTATACGAATATGATCACTATAATCTCTCGTTCCCATAATTTCGAATAATTTTCGAAGCACAGGAGGCGTTTTATGGCTCACTTTAACTTTATGTTCGTTAAGCAATGCCGCTATAACACCGGCTGTATAATTTAAAGGCGCGTTATCCTCTACCAATTGGATAAACGTACCAACTATGCGATGATCGTGTTCAATAGTGATTACTTGTGATTGTTTGTTTCCCATATCTATATTCCATAATATAAATTCATTATTCGTCTATTTCTTCCGCGTACCCCAGGGACATTACATATATGTCATACAATGTTTCCGCGTATGAATAATGAATGGGATATTGTTTGTTAGCGCTTTTTCTTATATTTTTTTGACCAAGCAATTCATAAGTATGTAAATCATTTGCTTCGGCGTCATTCATATGCTCATCAATCATATCGAGTATGATGTAATGAGAACCATGGTGTACAGCACAAGCGAATAGATCATTTACATCTGTAAGAAACGGTTTAACAAATATATAGGCATCCATTGCGTTGTTCGCAGCAGCGGCTACGGCTGCTTGTAAATAATTCCGTGCGCCGATATCCATCATCCGTTTCATCAACCAAACTTTGTTATGAAACGCAGCTATGCTGAATATTATTTCGCAATCGCAGAAATTGTAAATATCACAGAAAATGTCCATATCACGAATTATATAAAACATGTCAATCTCGTCATAGTATTCATAATTAAATATATCGTATTTATTCGCTATGTTTCTTTCAAAAAGAAGAGTTTTTATTTTTTGTATTTTTACCATATCATGAAATTCTGCGTTTAAAACATCATACTCGATATCATTATTATATAATATATCTACGAATTCTTCTGGAGTAATTTTATCATCATTTAACAAATAAACCAATCTTTTCATGTGTAATTTAATGTTTGTGAATATTTTATTCTTAATTAGAATGTAAGACACAATAATGTCTTTGAATGATCTGATTTCTTGTATTGCTTTTTCGTCGCCGAAATAAGCGTTTATGTATACCATCTCATTTTGGCCACATATTTTCGAATATTCCAATAACATCTTGTCGGCATTACACATTATCATCTGACGTATGCTATGTACATCTTTATATTCGTCGAATAAATCAGCCCTATCATACTTGTATAATATTTCCGAAACAGGGGAATATGCCTTATATTTATATTTTAATATATGGAATGTTTCTTTTGATGTTTTTTCATATATTGAATGAAGAGTATATATATTCACCGGTAGCTTCTTTATTTTATCATAATTGATTACATTATACATATCCATACGACCATTAATAAGCGCGTAATATATAGCATCGTACATCTGCTCCACATGAATATAACCATCTTGAAAATGAAACAGTTCCTTTATAACATCTAAGCTACAGTATTGTGCTATATTATCAAGAGCAGATTCTGGATATTTTATTAATTCGATAACTCCATATTTAGCAGCAGCATGCGAATCTAAAATTCCGTGGGACAGTATATCATATATAAGATCCGCTATAACCTTTGGAAAATGAACTTTGAGAAGTCTGAGTGTTGTCATTACGATGAATACATATTCATATTTTACAAAAAAAAATTACATCAATAATTTCACGGCATACTCGCGATCTATTTTATGAATTTTACAAATTACACGTAGGGCGTTCAACGAAATAACTCCTGAATATTCGTGATATAATTTGATTGTACCGCAGCTAATATCTTTATATTAAATTACACTACCTGGGTATTTCAATATTTAAAAAAAATGATTATATTATTGTTGTAACAATGGAAACGATCCCTGAAGAGACTCGGAACCCAGGTGAAGAGACTCGGAACCCAGGTGAAGAGACTCGGAACCCAGGTGGAGAGACTCAAGAGCCGGATATCAAAGAACCCATTCAAGAGGTTCCATTTTATGTGTCCAAATTACCAGAAATTGTTATTATTAGAGAAAAATCGGACTCCAATTCATCGCAGGACGAACTGATAAAAAAAGAAGGAATCTGTGATGAATTATACGAGAATTTGAAAGTCCTGGTGGAAGGATGCCATGAATGCTATCGCGAGCCGGCTTGTTGCTTACGAATTGCGGCGACGGTATTCGTCACGTGTGCTGTGTGCGTTGGAATCTCATTCGCGTTTACGTATTTATGATATGTTTTTTTTCGAAAAAAAACCTAATTATCGATGTTCGTATGCTTTTCCGTACAAATCATACATATTTTCCATGTCGCCGTGATGAATATAATCATATACCTGATCCATACGATCAATGTTATCCCCAAGATCTAAAGATACATAATGTGATTTGTATTTTCTGGCGATATTAATCAATCCGTCGAGATTTGTCAAATGAGGTTTTATATAAATAAACGCGTCCATTGAATTAGATAAAATAGAACATATCGCGGATAAACGAAAATTATCTGCTCCCAATTTATACATTCTATCCATAATAGCAACATTATTATAAAAAGCGGCTATCGAGAAAATGTCGTCATACAATGCCTTACATCCGTAACGATTTATAAATTCATTTAGTTCGTCAATGTCATGGTGATACATATATCCGAAAACATCATATCGTAATGTTTCCGTATATTTTACTTCGTTATCCACATAACCGTATAATATAAATTCATCTTCTAATCCACACTCTACTAATATATCGTGTATTTTCGTCTCAAGTTTTATGTTTCGTATCGTGATATCATCATAATCCATGGTAGCTTGGGAAATAAAATCAACAAATTGTTCTGGCGTAATATGACCAACGGAAACCAGTTCACTCAATATTTCCATAGAGTACGTATACGGTCCAATTATACCATTTTTTGCTGTTATAATTTCCAGATATTCTTGAGGAGTGTCATCTCTTCCCATCAGTTCATCGATGATATTTCTATCGCCATAAAAGGCATCGATATATTTTTTATGTTCATCGGAACAGTTTCTCGCGAATACATTCAAGATTTTGACAGCGTTACACAATAATATGAGAAATAAATCGTGTGATTTTATATAATCGTACAGATTTACGTTATCACTTTCATAAATTTCCGTTCTTGTACATGTCATAGAATCATGAATTTTTGACGGCGTTATTTTTCCAATAATTTCAATTGTTTCCATAGTAACATTTTTATGCGAGAAATAAGTTCTACATCTTTCTCTAATTAATTTTTTGGTTTTTTTTAATACATATACTTTTTTGGTATAGAGATTGTCGTATATATCCTTTCTCCCATTTAATAAGGAGCAGTATATCATATCCGGAACTTGATAAACGTGTAATCTACACACCATACAATTTCTTTCGTAAATACATACACTTTGTTCAACAAGAGGAAACAATGTTTTTATTACTTCCATACTACAAAATTTTGTTATTTCGTTTATAGCGGATTCCGGGTATTTGATTAATTCCGTAACGCCGTATCTGGCGGCGTCGCATGAATCCATGACACCGAATGCCAATATATCAAATATGACACCAGAAATAACCTTCGGAAAATATCGATTGAGACATTTTATCGTCTCCATTACGGTATATATATAATCAGTTTTTGACAAAAAAATTAAATGATATCACCATTTAGCGTAATATAGAAATTAATCGGAACAGCGAGTGTAAATCCACATGTCGCAGTTTGATAAACCCTTTCGTTGCGAACCTGGCAAACTGTTGGAAGTTTTTTCGATCCTCGTTGTAATTCAGCAGACAGAACGTCTCCATAAGTGGAGATGTCCAAAATAACGTTTCTGTCGACGGATGTCTTAAATTGATCCGCATTGGAACAAATATATCCGATAGCTAGAGCGTGAAACAGCGCTTTGATACGAGGATTTAGTTTCTGCGTCATTATAATTCCGTCAAAATTTCTGAGAAATTTTACGCGAAATAGATTATTGGGATGCTCATTAAAGAATGTCTTTTCATCTAATTCAGACAGCCTGGCATAATTAGACTCTTCTACATCAACTGAATCACTATCATAATTTTCAAAAGCGGACAAGAATCTTTCCTGTTTAGCGCCAATTTTTCTGGGGAATAATAATGGCATTTTGTTTTTATCCATTGTCATTTCATAAACAGAGTCACACCGTGAAATTTTATCAAATAATAACAATCCTTCCGGTGTATTTTCCAGTAAAGTGTCCATGTTTTGACCTCTTGCGACATCTAATCCTAACATAATATATCTCCAGTAAACAGATTCACGTAATTGATCTACGTTAGAATATTCAGGCAAGAAGAATTTAGCCACGGTTTCCCTGTCGTATTCTCTCGTGAGTAATCTACAAGACGGAAATCTTTCACATTCCGCAAGTGTTAAATGTACTTGGCCAATACCATCGAATTTCGGAAACATATTCAGTTTACCGTCTTCAATATGAAAATAACTGTTGCCGAGGGCAAATTCTACTTTCACAAGTGTAGCGGGATTTTCGCATCCATTAATAGCAAACATTTGACAATAATATTTACCCAGGCCGCATAAATATACGCGAACTAAGACGTTTTCCGTCATTCCTTCATACATCGAATTATTAAAATATTCACAGGTAACGCGAAAGCTTGGCATAGTTGTCATCATTGTAAGTAATGATATACATGTATAAAAAATCAATTTTTTTTAAAAACTGAAAATACAATAGTAAATATCATGGGATCTATTACTTCATCGTTATACGATCTTATTTATTATTCCTCTCCTGATTTCGAGGAATTCTTCGATATCTCGGAAGGACATCATTATGTAGTTCGAGCTGATAATAAATTATGTTTCGGCTTTGATAGTAAAGATGATAGGTATATTGCCGGTGTATTCAGAGATAATACCGTGTATAATGGTCTATTATGCGATGCTGATAAAGCGGTAATTTATGTTGACGGACAAAGAAAATTAACGTATATCCTAGATAAAACAAATGAAAATACACAGGACCTGTTTAAACAAACGATTGTTCATCCATATTCGGGATGCTAAAAAATGATTTTTTTTTATTTTTTAAAATGACTTCCTACAGAAGGTTTGGGAATTTGATTAATGAAGGAGAACTGATTTCTGATATCAATGAAAATAAAATATTTGTTGAAATGAGACAAAAAGAAATGTCAATAAATGACACATTATGCGTATATCCACATGAGAGAATTTCTTACAACATAAATAATACGTTTAAAAACTTTGTAACGCAAAATTGCTGTTTAAATGGAGAATTTAAAAACACGAAAATATTTTCGCTGTATGATCGGTTATGTAGAACAAATTTTTGCTGTTATGATTTGTGTAAATGTCACGAATATTGTCATGATATGAATTTGCTTTTATGTTATACATTTGGCTGTATCGTAAATATGGCGTGTTTATTACCAGCTGCTGTTTTATGCTGTACGTCGCATGTGTGTAATAGTATATTATGCGTATCATTAGATTGTTGTCACTGTATTTGTTGTTATAAAAATACCGACCCAAGAAATCATATTATTGTTAATACTTATCCGTTCGATTTTAAAAATCAAATGGTTTATGAAGATACGTTTTGCCCGTGTTGTATAATATACGAAAGTGCCAAATTTTCGACACATTTTGATACTGATTTTGGCAAAGTAGTTATGGAATATAATTCGTTTTATGAACCCCCTTATGATAAGAAATTTTCATATGTGAGCGGTATTACAGTTAATGGAATTAGAAAAAATGTTGTGAATGTTCATGCCAGAGAGATACAAAGATTTCTTACGCGTGATCCTAGCGAAATAACTCGCCAGTTTATGGAATGAAAATTGATTTTTTTTTCTGTATAAAAATGGCGTTTGTCAATCATTGGAATAATTTAAGAGAATTATTAGATGATGTTGAAAATGAGCGCGTATTTGTTAAATTACGGAAAGGGCAGATATCTACCGAAACAAAACTTAATGAAGCAGGATATACCAACCCATCAACGTTCATATATAATATATATGAAAGATATGTTAGATGTATCAATCCATTGGAAAATAATAACAAAAATTGGAATCAGTTTTGTAAAACAATAGGAGTGTGCGATTCCAAATGTTATGAAAGCTGTATTTATCCAACGGCTGTTTTATGTAATATCTGTTTAATACCAGTAACACTCGCATGTATACCAGCGTTACTGGCGACTTATTGTTGCGCCAAATGTTATAATTGCGTTAGCGCATACGCATGCCTATGTACCGACTATAGAAAATATGTAATAACAGAAACTAGCCCTTTCGATTTTCATGATCTTATGGTATACGAAGAATTGGCTTGTAAATACTGCACCGCGCCGGATAAATTGGGTTTCGTAACACAATTCGATACGAATTTCGGTAATGTTGTGTTAAAATACGATAATGAATACGATTGGAAAAACAAAGAAGATATATCATATATTACGGAGGTATTAGTAGATGATGTCTCTTATTATAATAAAGAACCCATGGATAGGCAAATTATGACTGTTTAATTTTTTTGAAACGGCTTTCTATGAAATCAAAAAAAAAATGAATTTATGTGAATTAGAAAATGTGTTTCAAAAGACGCGTTTCCGCATGGGCTACAAAGGAAGATCTTATTACAGATATAAATAAAAATGACGTATTCGTGGAAATTAACACGCGAAGAATTGCGAGATGTAGTGATCAAGCTCTTTGTCCATGTTATTCACATCAATATATGGTCTGTGTTACAGACCACCGCGCTGGCGGTCAAAAATGGTGTATGGACGAGTTTATATTGTGTAATTTGTGTATATCTTGCGCGATATGCGCCGTGGATATCGTGATAAGTAATTTTATAGCCCTTTATTTATGCTGTACTTGTTATAAAGGCTGCGATTTACGCCCAAAGGTAGTAAAAAAAACGCACCCTTTTGATTTTCGAAATCAAATGGTATACGAAGGTACTGCGTGTAAATATTGGTGCGAATTAAATAAAATAGATTTCGTATCGGAATTTGACACGGAATTTGGAAAGGTAAGAATCGTATATGACAAGGACTATGACGCGGCACGAAATACCCCCGAATCAAATAACAATGACACGAATGAGTCAAGAAGCGACAGGAGTTATGTGGCTAAATTATTTATAGACGGAGCCGAACAGAGATTGGTTCCATTACACAATAGGCATATAAACAACGTATTAGGTAACGATACGACAGATATTGTGCGGCAATTCATGGAATAAAAATTGATTTTTTTTATCTGTTTATCACGACAGAATGAACTGCGGAAACAAAAACTGGAATTCGCTGGACGAATTGATTAATGACATAAACAAAAATAATATGTATGTAGTGACAAGCGACAAAAAAATAGCGCGATTCGGCAAATTAAACAAATACACTTGTTATAAAATCGGGTATCCGTGTAATAATGTACTATCTGAAGATTTTACAGATTCCTCAAGATGTTGGGTAAAATTTTGCAATAATTTAAATTTGTTTGAGAAAAGTGATTACTTTTCTCCATATTCATATGGAGACGTCGGACCCGTTTGTGGTGAATGTATGTGTAAATACTTATATTGTTTGCCATGTACTGTATGTATAACGGTTATATCTATCACTTCTATTCCGGTATGTTTATGTTGTAATTATTCATATGCTTGTTGCTGTGTGTGCGTTAATTGTGATAAAAATTGTGATTTACGTAAATCAGCCATCGAAAAAACTTATCCATTTGATTTTCGGAAAAATATGGTATATGGCGATTCTAAGCCGTCGTATTTTATCTTACACGATACACTGTCATTTACAACAGAATTTAATACAAAATTCGGACATGTCGTTTTGGGATATGATAAAATATACAAACAAGGGGAATCGGTAGTTGCTTATGTGACTTCCTTAAAGGTAAATGGTTTCAACTGTAAAATTGACGCTCCTCCGGTTTATGGAAGCGCTGTCCCTGATGGTATAACCAGACAAACTATGAATTAAGTATTTTTTTTGGAATAAAAAAAATGAATTTTGACAAGAATAATAATCCATCATGTATTGGAAATCGCGAGAAGAATTGATAGATGATATTAATAAAAATAATATATATATAGAGATCGCTACGGGTAAAATTACAAGATGCTCGAGTTGCGCATCGTACACTCATACAGAAAAAATATGTTGTATTTGTAATCACCCGTGTAAAACATTTGATGATTGTGATAACCCTGGTGTGGAACAAAATAAGAAACGCGAAGATTTATGGATTAGTTGTTGTACAACATTAAATTTATTTCCTTATAATTGTTGTAATTATTACGCATTTAAGAATTTCTGTATTATGCCGTGTGCGCTTTTATATTGTTGTGTAAGCGGCATAATAACCACGACAGTAACACCCATAATGTTTTGTTGCGATTGTACATATGCTTGCTGTTGCGTATGTTATACATGTAATAAAAACTTTGATTTGAGAAAATCAGCTGTTAAGAAAACACACCCGTTCGATTTTCGAAATCAAATGGTATACGAAGAAACGGAATATCCATGGCTGATAAGTAAATATGCTTTTACATTCACAACGGAATTCAAAACAAGCTTTGGCCGTGTTGTCTTGGGTTATGATAAATCTTACGATAGTAAGTATGTAGAAGATAGATTTGCTTACGTTAGTAGTTTACATATAGATGGCGAGCCCATCAAAATCCATGATATGAATGTTCGCGACGTTGTTCACTTGATCGGTAGAGATAGTACTGCCATTGTAAGACAATACATGGTATAAAATTTATTTTTTTTTGTATATTAAAAATTGATTTTTTTATCTGATTAGAAATGGCATTTCAACCTTATAGACGAAACCCCATAAATACGAATGTATCACACGATGATTTATTTATCAATATTAGCGATACTCACAATACAAAAAACAAAGGCAAATTACGATTGTTTTTACCGTTTTTCTTAATATTTTCTATCTTGTTAACTTTATATATATGGGTGATCAAATCAACGGATGTTATTGAGTTTCCAGAACAAGATTGTCATTTCGCTGAAACATCAAACGGTATTTGTTATGATGGATATTGTTACCATGAAGATCTGTAATTACCATTTACGGTAGTCGTTTAATATATTCTCTACATATTCAAAGAAATTATCTAGCTTAGGAGAATTATCATTTATTACTACTTTTTTTATAATTGACATTTGGGAACCTAATCCAACACATGATAATTGTCTGTTAATATCATAATAAATAGTATTGATGTTGTAATAATCCAATTTGACACTTGTTAGATTTTTTGACTCCGTATTCAAATCTACGCCGATATTTTTTATCTTTATTTGTTTCATAATTTCGTTTAACAAAGGTATGGCGTTGTTGAAAACACTTTTCTCGCAGCAAAGATGACGATTTTTTTTATAGAATGCTTTTATTTTTGAAAACGACGATTTATATAATTCAACGTATGGATAATAAATTGTCGTCGTTAAAAACTCGTATATGTTTTGAAACAGATATAAATTTATCATATAGATATCGGTTCCATCCACACATTTTTCATTCAATGAGTTGATATTATAATTTTTGGAGATATACGTCATATAATAAATTGGATTGACTATTTTACTTGCTTCAAAATAACATCCATTAGAATTTGCGATATTTATGAATTTATTATAGGCGTTATCCTCTGTAAGGCCATTTACTATATTACAACTAAAAACACTATCTATTGAATAGTGCTCAAAAACATTTATTCTGTTGAACATTTTTATTTTTTGCTGATTCAGATATTCATCGTTGTATATGCGATATACAGCATTATGAATGAATTCGTGTGCGTAAGGATATTCTATGCCAGACTCTTGTAACCCGGAATCCAATCTGTAACGTATCGCATCTTCCGTAAAATAACAAGCTGGTAGAGTATCTACATTTTTCATACCATTCATTTGTAAAGCGCTCATAAAAGGCAATGACATCTTATTTATTAAAACTACATCGGATGCTGATATATCCGAATAATTTATGTGAAACTTTTCCGCTACATCATGGATGACATGTTCGTTACATGACTTTATGGAATTGATTTTTAATTGGCGAATGTCTATATCTTTATCTTCCATGGTGTCATACACGAGCGAAAATATGTTGTTATTATTTCTTAAAGAAATGTAAAACTGTTCTTTTGTGTGAGGTATGTTATCAATCATACTGGCTGTTCCGTATTCCAAAACACATTCATATTCTCGCTTCCCAATAAATCTATAAATATTTATGGCTCCGTTTCTTATAACTTGTTGTGTGTTTACATATTCTATGTTATCCAACAAGAAATTATCTATCACATCGTAACGATAATGGTAATACTTTAGTATTAAGTCGCGATACGATGATAAATATCCCGTATTTATCAAAATATTACCGCACGCATAATTATATAGTTCTATTGCTTTGTCGATATAACCTCCTTCGCATAACCCTCGCGAAAAATATATTCCGTTTATAAAATCGTGTTTTTTTTCGTCGTAATAATGTAAAATACCATATTTACCAGCAGTGTAAGAACATAGAAATTTTGGATAATAATATTCACATATGATATGTGCTATCGGATGTTCAAATATATCTCTTACCATTTGCCATATCGGATCCATTACAAACATTTATAAAATCATTTTTAGATAGATATAGATGAGACATTCTATAAAATGGTACAGAGCCGGTAAAAAGATAATAGTTAATGATAAAATGCAACGATACACATATACTTTATCCGAAAATCCCGGGGAAAATATGGATTTCAAACCGGAACTAACTCCAGAAAAGATGTTGGCAATGGGAGTATTTGAGGGAAAATATCTTAACGACTGCGTTGACGAACTTCCGAAAGAATGGTACAAAGGTAAATTTTCCGACGTACCAGACGAAACCGTAAATTATTTCGGTATCAAATCTAGACTATCATTACAGGAATGGCAAAAACGAGGGTGGATAATCGGAAAAGATGTTAGAGGATGGTTCCAATGGTATTGTCGGTACTGGCTCGGGAGGAGAGATCCCGCTATCGATACTATACAAATCAAAAGATGGTTCGCATTTCGTAGACATAGGGGGCAAATAGTAAAAAGTCTTAAAAAAATAAATCACCGCCTGACAAAAAAGGAAATGATGATACATAGGCCTCGCCAGAGGCAGGCATTATTACAATGGGCATATAATCCGTTTGTTAATATGGAGTAAAATTTGAAAAAAGAATAATAGTATAAGTATGGATTCAAAACGGCTCAAATGTTTATTAAGGCGTTTTATCGAAGCCAATAATGAAGGAAAAAGATCTGGAGAATTTGATATTCAACAACTGGATAAAGAAAATTACGAAGAATATATGATTTTATTGTTACCGAAATCCGGTATATACGTCGATCAAAAACATATTATTCATATGAAGTTAAGATACGGCGATGGTGAAATTTATGAATATCCTTTATCGCCTCCGAATTTGAAATTTACCAGTAAAATTTACCACTCCAACATTTCAGAATCAGGAAGCATATGTTTAGATATTTTGAAAGATATTGGCGCTTGGTCTCCCGCTTATGATTTTGTCCAAATAATTCAAAGTATTAATTTACTGCTGTTAGAACCTAACACTAAATCTCCTCTAAATTCTCAGGCAGCCATAGACTACGATATATGTCAAAAAGAATATAAAAGATTGACAAATGAAGATTTCGAAATTTGTTTTCGTTCGTACAAAGAAAAAGCCGATAAATTTTCCAATACGGATTTGTCTTGCTGTAGCAAATTATTTCCACAATTAATTGGTTTAGCTCCCAATGATATAGAATACGCCATTGATATTTATGAATCTATCAATGTTAAAAAATCTGTAGTTGCTACTACAACTACCAAAAAAAATAAGTGGGATAAATATCGCAAAACGAAGTGAAACAAGGTAAGGAAAAAGAGAAGTGAAACACAGCAATAGAGTAAATGTTATTTTTTTTGTTAAATTTGAATTATATCTATTGATATAATGCCTTTATTTTGCGATATCTGTAATAATTTACTTAATATTATATCGACAGCTGATAGTTTTCATTTTCAATGTTCCTCATGTTTAGAAAACTATCAATCTACTGTTGATGATAGTTTGCGTTATGAAAATATCAGGGGAACGAATCTGGTTATGTATCAAACTATTCTCAGTACTGCTGATAAAGATCCTATGAATCCAAAAGTATACAAAGACTGTTCATGCGGTAGTAAAATTGTCAGACAAGTGCGTCTTAATAAAGATATGCGTTTAGTTAATGCTTGTATTTCTTGCGGAAAACAATGGATTGAAGGTTCCGAAGATTAGATATGTTATATTTTTTTTATATAGTAACTGTAGCCGATGTATTGGGTACAAATTCTGGATCCGTATTTGTGTTTAATAACTGTTGCATACTAGTACTATTACAAACGGTATCCAAATTCAATTTCATAGGCGTTACGACATCCGCTCCTAGTAATTCACCAGCGCGCGTTAATAAAATACGATCCATTTCTACAGCTTTATTATTTATGTTTGTTACAACGGAATCATAAGGATCTGTGGCGTTCATTGGATCTGGTAACATGACCACATTCGGATTATATTCAAATTGCTCTTCATCGGCTTTCCCGCTGACAAATGATTCAGACATCCACCTACATGAAGTTGTATTTACTGGATATCTATCAGGGACGGGAGGACGCATTTCCGTTTCTACGTCATTAAGATTTCTTCCGCTATTATCAACTGTACTATTCATCATCATACGCCTCATATTCATATTATTTGGTACGTACATATTACGCGGTCTTCTTTCATAACTTCTATACATACATCTATGTAATAATATGAGCACCACCGCAACTGCTACCCCCGCAACTAAGTATTTCAATTGTTCATCTGTTAACCACATCTGAGTTATATATAAAATTATATATAAACAAATAAATAAAAATATTACCACGTAAGACATATGATATTTTTTAGTATATAATGAATAACGTAGTGGAAAATTTGAATTCATTAGACCCAATGAAAGGTTATAAAATACTCAACAGCATTAAACCAAGATTTTTACAATCCAAGTTTCCGTTTAACAAACTCACATCGGATAAAATTGTGTTGACACAAAATACTGTTGAACTTTTGGTGAAAATAGAAGAAGAAAAAAAAGGTGGTGACGAACATATAGCAACTATCATTGTTTATTATTAATGACGAGTCATAAAATACATATATTGCCATCACAATATATACAATTCGATCAAATTGCTGAGAATATGCGTATCGTAGCTTCCACGATATTTTTTCTACGCGATATAACATCAACAATTCCCGTAGAAGTTTATTCGAAGGAATATGGAATCGATTATGTAAAGCATTCCAACAAAACAATCACTCGTTGTATAGAAAATTGTATATACAATAGTTTAGTCAGAGCGAGAAAGATTCGTAGTAACAATAAGTTTTATGTTAACATTAATTTCTACGCCAAAGCAAAAATACATAAGAAACAGTTACTGGAAACATGGCGTATACAATATATAACCATAAATTCCATATCAGATAAACATAAACGGAATAAGATAATAGATGTGTTAAAACATATACATACGGACGCCGTAGAATCCATGGATTATATATCACCACATTTATCCGCAAATGGAAGCGAAAGTAACTTATCATTCGATACACAGATCGTTGAAAAAACCGAGGAATGTAAAAGCCCCATATCACGTTTATTTAGTTCAATAAATATTTCTAACCTGAATTTTAATTAATTTTTTTATAACATTAAAATTTTGATTTTATAATTAAGTAGAATAACCATGGAAGATTCTTGGGAAGAGTTATTGAACGATATCAAAAACGACGAAATAGAAGTTAATAATAATGCCGAAGTTTTCATGAACAATTCTCATAGGGAAATAGATATGTCTTTTGGTAATAATGATAGCACAGAAATCAAGAAAAAGGTAAGTGCTTGCGAATGCGGAGGTAAACTTTTTGCTAAACGTAATTATCTAATTTGTCAAGATTGCGGATTGGAATCGCAAAATTCCTCTAACTCAAACGAAGAACAGTATAGTATATCAGCGAATACAGAATGTAACGTTAACGACAATGGATTTATGGCTCTATCTATCGTAGGGAAAGGATCATACGGTTTACAAAGGAGTTTATATATGACATGCGCCACATACAAAAAATATAGTAAAGGCGCTACATTACGTGTTATGTTTGAATGGAATACTCACTGTAAAGAATATCATATACCGAAAAATGTTATCATCGAAGCAAATGAAATGTTCGCAAAGATTAAAGAAAGCGGATACGTTTATCGCAAAGATGGTAAAAAGGGAGTATTGAGTGCCTGTTTATATTATGCTTGTTATAATAACGGTATTACAAAAACGCCTCGTGAAATTGCTCAATTTTCCGGAATTGAAGAGAAATTTCATTCGCAAGGAGATCGTATTTTACATGATCTTAACGAAAAAGGAGTCATTACAATTCCGACACGTGTAAACCCAATAGATGATTATGTTTCCCGTTATATGGATCTTTTACAAATACCAAAAAAATATAAAGATTTTGTCGTTGAATTAATTGAAAGAGCTGAACGGCATAAGTTACATCTTATTCATGACAGCCAACATAATACTAAATGTGTTGGAGCGTTATATATGTTAATCGAAAGAGTACCAGAATTACGCGTACGAATCAATAAAGATATGATTGAAGAAAAATGCGGAATGTCAAAAACAACATTTACTAGATATTACGATGTACTTTGTAGATTTTATCGTAAAATTAAAAAGACTTTTAAGAAACATCACATTCCTATGAAACTCGAATGGCGTGATGATTAAATGGGGAAGATATGTGAATGAGAAAAATGTATATGAATGTGGGAAGATATGTGATATGAATGTGGGGGAGATATGTGAATGAGAAAAATGTATATGAATGTGGGAAGATACGTGATATGAATGGGGGGGGGGAAGATATGTGAATGAAACAAAAAAAGTATACAGTGTGAAAAAATGTATGTGAATGAAACAAAAAAGTATACAGCGTGAAAAAAATACTAATATAATCGACTCACAACGGATTAAAATTATCAACAATAATATTGCTACCCATTTCATTAACCTGCCATATTTCGTATATGTTATTCGTTATGTGACGTTTGATAGATAACGGGCATCTATGTTCGTCTATTTCTTTTTCGGCGATAGCTTCGTAATCTGTCATATTGCCAGTATCAACAAAAGCATGACCTCCGTCTTCCAATTGTTTAGCCCGCACAGCAACAATATTTGCCCTCTCAAAACTAGTCATAATCTCGCTAGTAACTCGATCTTCCGGTGCTATAATAACTTCTTCCTGGACTACCAATGGTTCAAATTTATATTTTTTTGTTGGGTAAGTGTTTAAATTCGGTGTTATCATTGATAATGCTGGTAATGTATCATCTTCTTCCTCATCTTCGGCGTCATCATAATCTAACTCTATATTTTTCTTTTCGTGGTCAATTTTAACTTCTTCAGCTACCTTTTTTCTCGGCATTATATCATTCTATTTATTTCAATTTTAGCTTTAAAAAAAATCCAAATGTATTCAAAACAACGCGAATCTGTAAATTATATTACAGTGAGATATGCGTCTTTTTTTGTAAATTATATCACAGAACGAATCAGACGAATTCTTCAGTCGTTTATTTCCTCTGTGTATTATCTGCGGAAGTGTATATTTACCACCGTAATATAATATTTGTGGTAATTTGCTTTCAAAAATAAAACCATCTTGGAACATACGCGTTATGATTATTATATCTTCAACATAACTCATGTTTAATAATATAAAATACTTCTTCTTTTGACGCGGTATTAATATTTTTCAATTATAACGTAATCTAAATTGTGAGGAAGAACGGCAAAGGATATTTTCAAATATTTGACACCTATTACATCCCAACATATCTTCATGTTTCATATAATCAATATATTCATTCAGTGTATTAGAATCACTATGCCTCATAAGATCATGACTATCATACATAAAAAGATCCATTTTATCAATGTGAATTTCACATTGTATAGAGTGCGGAAATCCAATAATATCTTTATATAACTCACTCAGGCTTCCCTTCACATGTTTATCAACTGATACTGTTATTATACGGTTATCATTCGTTTTATTTTCGTCAAATACAGCGATAGTGCTAAGTACGTCAATGCTTTTCGAATCAGTCCTTAGCATAATTACAGGTTCATCTATGTATACTATTTCATTATCCACTATATCATAATTTGTAAGCACCGAAATGCTGTGTTTAGTAATATGTATTGCTAAAAAGAGATTTTTTTCGGATTTTTCGTCTATCGCGTATGGGTGAATAATGAAAATTTCATCGTTAAATATATTCATCACTGTGTTGAATTCATATATATGATATGTTTTTTTGTCAACCCCATACTTAAAAATAACACCGGAATATATATTACCTTCATTAAAATCTGCGTATATAACAACATTGTTCCCAATAATTCCGCATTCATCTTCAAATTTACCATTGACAATATTACCAACAAACGCATTATGAGAATTTATTTCATCGCTCACATCATATACGAAATTTTTAATAGTACTACTGTTAAAATAATTTTCGACTGCTTTCCGTTCTCCTTTTAAATTAGTTACTAATTCAGCGTGACCGAAACGAATAGCCATCTTCTATTAAATTAAACGCAATTCTTTAAAAAAAATCAATTTTCACCTTCTTCGTAATCGTCAATATGCGCAACCTCTTTGTATCCGTCTGCTTGTCCGTAATAATTATATTCATACTCGTCATAATTATAATTTTCTTCATACACTCTTTGTGGTCCAATAGTATTCATACAATTGTTGTAAATACTATCAATGAAATCTAGTTTTTCTATTTTTGGATTAATGACGATGTCAGGAATAATATTATTGAGATGAATATGCATAGTGGGTTTGTAAGTATAATCAGTATAATTTTTATACATGGTACTAAGATTTGAATCCGCAATTTTCGTCACAACTTTTTGTTCTAATACGTAACATTTATTGTCTTCACAATAAACAAACGGATGGGAAAATTCCACATAGTCTAATCCCATTTCCAATGTTTCACGCGGGGATTCCATCAGCCTTTTTGGGTATCCGGCATTTGTGCGAATTGATAAAGAATCATAATTCATACTTAACGACATGATAAAACATGAATCATTAGAATTCACTCCATAAATATGGATCATATATAGGTCGCAATCACGTACATGAATAACGGTTTTATAATCCACAATGAAACATTTATGAGTTGCGTCGTTTTTATAATGAATAGTTCCATTAACGATCTTTCCATTATCGAACTGGCCAACAAATACATATTCATGCGTGTCGACCACACCGTTTCCATGATGTTTGCCGTTTAAATTTTCCCCAATGTACGAATAACTGTCGTGTAATTGAAAGTGAAAAATATAATTGTCGCCCTCACCGTTAAAACATTTTTCGATTAACGTTCGATTAATGTTGGAAATATCGGTAATGTCTTTGTTTTTAATGCGATTCATTATGACGAGTTATTTTGAATTAATAATTCAAATTTTAAAAAAACATTATGTTGATCTGGATTTTTTCGCGGATCGATCATGAGTGTATTGTACATAATCGATGTACTTGGGATTTCTTGACGGTTTATTGACGATATCATCAGAGAATAAACTCAGGTTGAAAGTATATATATTACCCTGGTCGATTCCAGTGTAGTTTTTATATATTTTGGATAAATTGGAATTATTCGTGTCGCGATTTATATCGATTCCAATAAATCTATTTCCATCCCCAAACATTCCTAGTAAAGGAGCACGAAATCTAACGGTATTATTATTTGTGTAAACTATTTCCGATACATTACTTAAAATATTTGAAAAATCATTAACATAAATGTTTATGGAATCTCTGCTTAATATAATCCCTATAGCGGTATAATCGTTACTCCATTGAGTAAATCCGCTCACTTGATAGATATATGTGATGTATACATTACCATCTACGACATTTATGAATGTCATATTATCTATCATATAACAAACGTATTCGTTTTTTTTGTTATGTATAATACCATTTTTTAATATACCATTAACGAACGTTCCAATAATAATATCATTATTAGTCGTTATTACACCATCACCATCATGTTTACCATCCACATTTTCCCCGTTGTATTCATACCTATTCGGTAAAATATAATGAGATTTAAAAGGTGTAATTCTCTTTTTTTCGAAGAGAGAATTAAAATCATCCTCTATTCTTTGTCTTATTGCGCTACTAATATTAGTTATGTCGTCCATTATTTGGAATGTTAAACTGGATATTTTATTCAGTTTTTTTAATTCAATGACTGGATATCTGTACAAAAAATAATGCGATTTACGCACGTTTATATCTTATAAGTTTAGCCAATATATAAATTCCGGTTAAAATTGTACCGCTTATTACAATGTTTTTTGTTGTAATAACGTTTGTCTGTTCATGTTTTTTTAACTGAGGAGTGTGGCTTTTCGGGCCAAACAGTATGGCTTTTTGTTCATTAAAGCGTAATCTATACACTCCTTCGTATTGAAATTTATAGAACATACAATCGCTCGTAAATGGTTCAAACTCTATTTTACAAACCATTTTGTGTTTTGTTTCGTTACAAATCCAATTATACACATCTTTACGCGCAAGTCCGGGTGTGTTAAATATCTCGCGGAATATATGACCTATTGATGTATATTGACCTTCCGAGATTTTTTGTTCTATGTTGTTTCGTCCATATATGTCTACTATTTTAATCCACGTGGTAAGCGGTACTAAATGAATCCACATAGATAATTCTGTTTTCTTATTTATGAGCGACAGAGCCGCGACGACATATAGGCTGTAATTCGTGATTCTGTATGCTTCAATTAATATATTTAATTTTATGTCGTTCAATAGTTTTTTGTATCTTTTATCTGTATGATCTATCGATCCGAATAACGGATACTTAGTTTCAAACATAGCGTGAAAATTATCCAACGTAGATATTACATTTGCGCTCGTCCTGTCACTTATGAGTACTTTAATATATTTGTACATGTCTACGACAATTTTCAACAGATTTGATGGTGTTCCGACACCTTTGATGAGCAGTCTTGTGTTAAATGGAACACGCTCATATAATTTCCATAATTTCTGCCAATCTTGATCATAATAAATTTCAACAATTGGGTTTTCCATTATATCGAAACATAATTCGCGCGTATATTTTTTATCATCACGTCCGCAAATATAATCGTCAATTATTTTTGTGTTTGCGTTTGAAAACAAAATATGTTCAAATAATTCGTCTGTAAAACCCATTCTTTCTATATATGCGAAATATGAATCGTGATAAATTTTACCAAAACGATAATTTATATATATTTTTGCGTATATCTGCACATGTCGCAAAAATTCCAAAACAATATCGGCATCTTGAGAATATGCTGCGATTACAAAACCAACCACGGCAATTAATATACATTTTTGCGAACTGGGAAGTTTTTCAAAATAATTTGAAAATAAAGACCCATAAATTTTGCTGTTCGTATGGTTTGCCATATAATTTATCAGTTTATGTAGAAACCCACCAACATGTAAAAATTTGTTTAATAAATATTTTTCGGCATATTCGTGACAAACACTCCATATAAATCCGTCGAATATATTATTTAGTAATTCGTCAAGAGGAACATAATATTTTTTGTTATCGCGGTTAAATATTTCTGGCAAATTATGATATTTAAGTTCCAAAGGAGCGCTGCTAATATTCCTGATTTTTTCATGATATTGCGGTCGATTGGCAAAATATTCCAAACACGTTTCTCTATCATACGCGAAAAAGTAACAGAACGCTTCTATTGGTATATCTGTCATATAGTATAATTCGAGAGTCGAAAAGTAACTCTGTACACAAACAGATGTATCCGTTATCATATACGGCGATAATAATTTGATTAACGGCTGATCTGTATATTCATTGGTGTTTATTTTGTTTTTTGTCAATTGAGATCCATGATCGCCATTCATTTTAATCGTATTATAATACGTCTATTATTCAAATTTTAATGGCGTGATAGCATTATATCTTCATAGTTTGTATGAAAAATTGATTTTATATCGATAATAAAATCAACATGACGTCTCTGGGGAAATTTATCGATATGATGTCAATAGATATAATATTTCACAAAATTAATGAATACACGCCGTTACAAAACTTTACCAATGTCAATAGACGATCCAGGCAAATCAAATATAAATTTGGTGATTGCTCATTATGCGGTGTAAAAGGCGTAAAATTTGTTATGAACAACATCACGTACGATTATTTCAGTAATTTTTACAACATCACAAAACTGACACTGGAATTTCCAAAAAAATACAATAGGATAGATATTGACGATATAATGAGAAAACATTCGTTGGGTTTTATTAAAACGGTTTCATTGATAAATTATGAAGGATCGGATTTATCAGCATTCCGTTATGTAAATGAAGTTATTATCATCGGTATGAATTGTGTAAGAAATTTGGAACCGTTGCGATATGCTAAAAAAGTGAAATTTAATAAATGCTTTTCGCCAAAAGAATATTATCGCAAACGTTTTTATAAAGCTAATTACAATGCTTTAATGGAATCATTTAGAAATAACACGAAAGCAGCGCGAATAATTATTAACGCAATGCAAAGAGACGACGAAAAAACAAATGATTTTGATATGACACATTTGAGGGATGCTGATGTTGTATTTATCGAAAATTGTAAAGGTATGAAGAATATGGATGAATTGGCAAATGTTAAACGAGTCGGAATTCGCGATTGCGATTTATATTTTGATATTTCGTGTTTACAAAACGTTAGGGATTTGGACATCCGATCATCAAAAAATCTCACAGCATCGAAACCTATGCCAAACATACGTACATTACATATCAATAATAATTCATTTGTCGCCAATGCTAGTATATTCCCGAACTGTTTCAAATAATATTTTTTTAATGGAACAGCTATTCTTTACAAAAAAAATTAACCCGTTTTGGTTTCTTCTTCGGGTTCTCCCACGCGAGGATTAATACAATCGATACCTAAACCGTGTAGAACACTCAAAAATCTCGTGCTCATAACTGGTTTATCGACGATACTATCGGGAATAATATCTATGTCAAACACGATACGATGCGGTTTTTTACTGTCTGTATAATTATTATACAATTTCGATAATTTATTATGACGAAAACGTGAGAAATTTACTTTGATATCAGATCTATACCATTGTCTGTTATTATATGTATATAAATTTCCATGAAAAGTAATTTCACTAGCGGATATATCCACAATTTTTTGTGACGCGTTTGAAAAACGGACTTCACCGCCATGTACGTTTGAATATAATGTTGTGTTTGACGAATCCATGTATAAAGCAATAAACAGACATTTGTTATAACAATCAAGCCCATAATTATGTATCATAAATAGTTCTGTTCCCACAACGTTTATCACTGTTTTGAAATCTAATACATAAGTTATATAATTGTTGTTTTTGTTATGAATAACGCCATTTTTTAATATGCCATTAGCGAAATTACCAATTATAACATCATTTTCTGTTATAGCAACTCCTTCACCTTCGTGTTTTCCATTAACTGTTTTGCCTATATAATCATGTTCAGAGGGCAAAACTATCCGGAATCTAAATTTTTGTGCTGCGGATGAATTGAAGAATTTCTCAACTCTAAGTCTCGATTCAGAATCTGTTCTAGTAATATAACTATCAAAAATATCTAGAGTAGTCATTGTTAATAATTCAAAAATGAAGATTCAATTTTTTATGTTATGGATGATAGCTGTTTTTTTCATGTCGATATTAAAAATATCGCAAAAAAAAAATGGTATTGTATTTTTTTTTCGTATATTTAAGTGGAATAACGAAGAACAGCGGAACCATCACTAATCAACAAGAAGTTGATAGCGCTAGCAACAGCTACCAAAGTACCTTCAGTACCGGAAGTAATTACACTGGAAGTGTAGCTGAGA